>Ga0315906_10002669_pt1 | contig 24524 bp, 43 predicted proteins | sample LakEriMetagenome_4_FD_203526 | JGI IMG/M metagenome (GOLD analysis project Ga0315906, IMG submission 203526) | Freshwater fungal communities from buoy surface, Lake Erie, Ohio, United States - Buoy 2 MA122 | ecosystem: Environmental > Aquatic > Freshwater > Lake > Lake biofilm | place: USA...
GATTTAATTGTTATTACGTCTTTATTTACTATAAAATTACGCTTAGATTTATACTCCTGCATAAATTGAAGGTATCGTTTCGCTCCGTTGCAGTCGTGAACATCGCTTTCAAAATATTCCTTGCCTTGCATTAATTCGTCTTTTAGTCGCTCCAGCATTGATTCCAAAACATCGAAGTTAGTATAGTCAAAACTTACTGTTACTCGTTTAGCTTTCATTGTTAATTCTTTTATGTTTTCCAGTTCTTAATATATCGCAGTAATTGATTCCGTGTTTTTGTGCGTACTTCACAACATACTCTTCGCAATACTCCAACACGGACGAACTATAAAGATGTTTATCGTTAATACTTACCGCATAACTAACGTAGGTTCTATCCTTGTACGTTTGAACTATTTTTCTAATCCACCTGTATTTCATCACAAAATAAATAAAATTACTATTATGGACCCAATCAAATATCCAAAGGCACTTGAAAAAGCCATTTTAATACGTTCTGCCCACGTTTTAGATTCAACGATATACCCAACAAAGGGAAGTCCAAGAAACGGGCTTATAAATGCGAAAAACATCATTCCTAAAAAATGCTCTTCAGCTACAAACCGAATGTAAAAAGTTGAACATATTTCTATTATCAATGCTGACAAACCAATTATTAAATATTTCATATTCTGCTCCAGGTTTTATGTTCTTCATTCCAACGAACGTTATACGCTTTAGCTTCGCAAACCCTTAAATAATGTTGCATATTTAAACGACCGATATTTTTCTTCTTTTGGTCGTGCCAATAGTTGATTATTTCAATCAAAGTTGGCTTCGTGTTTTTAGCCGTTCTCATCGCATTAAAATTAAAAGTGATATAAGTAGTCCAAACGTGCCGAGAAATAGCGTTAAACCGAAGGAAAACACCTTTAAAAACTCTTTGTGTTCTTCATTCGCTGGCGTGACTTCATCTAATAAGTCAAAAAAGTAATTTTTCATAATAAATAAATTGTTAATGTGCGTTACCGAGTCGCACCCCTCGTTTTATAATTTAATCGTTCCAAAGTTTTCGTTTTGTCCACTCAATTTGTTCTTGAGTATATTCAATATTCATTGTGTTAATATAGTTTAACACTTCTTGCCAATTTTCAGCGTCATAAATTACCTTGTTGATTTTCACATCGCCTTTGATTAATTGCAAAAAGGCTGTTTTGCTGAATGAAGTTAAATTAATTTTCTTTTCCATAATCGTTTTTGTTAATTGTTTCTGCAAATATACTAATTAATATAACATAAGGTTACATTTTTTTCAGTTTTTTTTTCTTTAAACTAAAAAACCCCTACCGAAGTAAGGGTTTCTTAAACAATTAAAATTATGAAATTATGCAAAAATCAGAACAAAGATACTACTTTATTCTACGTAACAAAACTTTTCCTAATATTTTACCTACTAATTTAAAAAAACCGCCTTGTGCGTCAACTTTCACCTCAACGTTGTCAGCGGTCTTTTCAACCTTTACATCTAAATTCTTTGAGTCATAATTAACTTTTACTTCTCCGTCTTTACGCTCAACATTAACATTTATCTTTTCAGTGTCAATATTTACGTTTAAATTTTTCTTTGCCATTTTATGCTTCGTTTGTTGTTATTACTCCTTTTGGTTCTAAATGCACCTTTCGAACATTTGCAGGCTGTGCTACCTTCCATGCCGTTCTACGTGCTTGATTTAATCTATTCTTAGCGATACGTGAAACGCTAACTGAATTATTTTGGTTGCCGCCTAACACGTGATAATGTGTCACGTCTTCACCTACGTAAATTCCTACATGACCTCCACCGTTTCTTTTGAATGTAAGCACATCTCCTAACATAGGTTCAGAAACACGGTTACCAAACTTATTCCAGTTTAAAGCCCATAACGGACGTTCTACTACTTCTAAGCCTGCCATCTTTGCGCAGTAAGCTATAAACAAACCACACCAAGGAATTTCGTCGTTCGTGTAAACGTTTGAAAGTCCTAATTCTTTCGCCCAACCTAAGATAACAGGGTTATGTGTTTTACCTACGAATTCTTTAACTCCAAGTTGGTTAACAGCTTGCACTAATATTCGTGGTGACTTTTCGTTTTTTAACCAGTCGTAACTCATTTTTTAATTATGTATTTATAATGAAAGTAAGCAGCCCAACTAAATATCATTGCAAAAGATAAATGAATTAAAAACGTTGCTCTATTTGAAGTAGTTAAAAAGTCGTACATCGAACCACTGGCTCCAAGCGATAAAGCTACTCTTACAAAAAGACGTTCTAAAACATTAACCTTTTCAATCATTCCACCCTCACGATAAACAAAGTAAAGGAAAAAGATTAAACTAACTGAAATAATCAAATCAGAAATATTATTTATTAGGCTTATTATTTGCATTTTGTGATTTTTCTAAAAAGTAATTACTCACAAACTCAACTCCCTTTACCCCTAAGAACCCTAAAATAAAAGCTACGCTCATTTGGTATTTTTCATCCATACGTAAAATATCTACTATTATAGGAGTAATATAGTTAGCACTTGCCACCCCAGTTACTATCGCAAAAAATGTAGTCTTTAAATTATTAGATTGCTTTTTTCCTATTAGGATTAAACTACCAAAGAAACCAGCAACACTGATTCCTATATTAAATCCTACTTCTTGTAATAGCTGTTTCATTTAATTAATTTTCTTCCGTTGTTACTTCAAAAGTTGTCGGTTGTCCTAATATGTGTTCAATGCTTTCATCAAAAACAATATACCAAAATATAGGATTGTCAAGTTCTGCTATTTCATAGTCTACCCAATATTGAGTAATGTCTTCAGGTGAAACTGGTAACCCATAATAATCAGCACAAGCCTTTCTTGCGTTTATTGCCTCTTGTTCTGTCGTGTATTTGTAGCCGTTAATAAGCATTCCAATAAGTATTTACATTTGTTTCTATTCCTGTTCTGTTTGCACTTTGGTCTGAATTCCAATAAATATATTCAGATAATTGACCTGTTATGAAATTATTTCCTGACCTACCAAAATAAATAAAATTATTACCAGCACTTGGTGCTTCTGTTGCTGTTGTTGGTAGAGCAACTCCATCCACATAAATTGTTTTTAAATTACTTGCATTCTTTTCAGATGTAACTATAAATGCCCCTGTTGTATTGTTTGCACCATGTAATACAGATGTTGGCATATAACTATTTATATTACCTGTTGTAGCAGCCCAAACAAAAGGAGATTGACTATTTACACCACCTCCAAAAGTTGCCGTTCCTAATGAATAAAAATCATTACTTGTTGCCGTTCTATTAACTACATTCAATGATAAATACCTTGTATTTGGGCTTATTCCAGTTGTTAAATCATATCTATCATCAGTCCAAGTTGTAGTTATTTTACTTGTAAATGTGCTTAAAATTAAGCTACCACTTGAAACAATTTGAGCTTGACTTGTTGCCGTTGCTTGCGTTGAATTATTAGCGTTTGTACTTTGGTCATACCAAGTTGTTACAAACCCATTACCAGCACCGCAAAATGTAAGCAAAGACGAAGTATCTAAATCACCACCTACAAAGTTAATATCTTGTTCTGCGTTATCACTTGAACGTCTTACTCTTATTGCCGCTCCTGTGTATGCTGTTCTAAGTTGTCTAAGTGAATAAGCAACCGCAGCATTTGTGTAAGTGTCTAATAATAAATTAGCTAAAGCCGTAGGAGTAACCGTGTTTGAATCTGCATTTGCGCTACCGATAAAATTTGTAGCAGTTACAGTACATTTAATTGATTGACCTACGTCCGCAGTTACTAAAGTATAAGTTGAATTAGTTGCACTTGTTATATTGCTTCCGTTGCGTTTCCATTGATATGTATAAGTAGGGCTTCCGCTCCATGTACCCGTTGAACAAGTTAATGTTTGTCCTTCTTGAGCCGTTCCACTTAATGCAGGCGCAACACTATTAGAAGGCAAGTTTCCACCATCAATATCAGTAGCACCAGCCCAACTATCAATTTGGCTTTTACCCCAACCAATAGTATTATTAGCTCCTTGTCCCCAACCTATATTGTTGTTTACTGAACCATCGCCCCATCCGTTACTATTTGCCATAATTAAGTAGTTTTATCACCCCACATATACCAACTATCGGTATCGTGTTTTCTTAATGTTATAACTGAATATTGTCCTTTTGTCTTATATTCGTTGTTGTAACTCCTTAAAGTTACACCCACAGCTGGTGAAATAGTTACTTGACCTGCTCCCATTTGATAAACATATATTATTGTTCCGTTAGGAAAAGCAATATTTGAATTTAAAGGAATAGTAATCGTCTTTGCAGTCGCTGCATTCATTTCAACAATTTTATAAGACTGATTTAAAGCCAGTGTCGTGTCATCTGTTACTGAAGAATGCGCTAATTGCTGTATTTCAGCCCCTGTAACGTACTTTGAGTCATAAGTTGAACCATTGTAGTCAGCAATAGCTAACCTATCGTTATACTCAAGCGTTGCGTTCTTTGCTGTTAGTTGACTTATCTTTACGTTCGCCATTTATCTTCTTTAAATAAATTTCTAATTTTTTAATATTTTCAGCCTTTGGCTTGTACTTTTTTAAATGAACCATCCAAAATAGTTGTTTTGTGTGTCTGGGTACATATCCCCGTTAGAATTCAAGTTATATTCAGGAAAAGAAGCTTGATTAAAAGCCATATAATCAATGAACCTTTCAGTGTAATGCTGTGCAATACTACGCTCTTTTTCAATTAAGAAATCGATTTCGTCTTTTTCTACGTTTGTAGCATTCTCAGAATTATGCTTAAATACGCCTTTATTAGCGATTGTATACGCTGCAAAAGGTAAATACTCAACCATTGCCCAATGTATCAACATAGGCTTTATATATGTCGTTACGAGCGTTAAATAATCACCGCTTAAAGTTTCGTTTACAATGTCATCTTTTATTTTGTCTAAAAGACGAGTGCCTAAGTATGTTTGAATGTGAATATCTTGAGCTACTTTTATCCATTGAATAAAGTTATCCGTGTCTACGTTGCCATTCATGGCAGTAAACTTTACGACATCATCACGAGTTATTAATAATGCTTCTGCCATTTTATTTTCTGTAATATCCTTGGTCTGGCATGTCAATAGGTCTTTGACTTACCAAACTTGGGTTTTTAACAATATATCCTAACTTAGCAGCTTTTGCGCCTGCTATTTGTTTTACTTCTTTGCTATCAATATCTAAAGCCTTACCCGAAAGCGTTGCATAAACTCTTTTATTCCAGCGATGATAACAATTAGCACCGCCTTTATACAACCAAATTGAATAATTATCTGCGCCATCAATTCCAAAACCCGGGTTAACAGCTTGGCTTCCCATTTTTATAATATCTTCTTTTCGGTATACTCTTTTTTGTTTAGCAAGTTTCATCATTTGTTTACAAAACTCCCTACCGTTTTCTTTATCTTCTCCTGCGTAAATATATCGTGTAATGAATTTAACGCCATCAATAACGGCATCTTGCGAGCTTCTTAAATTTGGTCGAGGGTCACCAGTTGAAACTAAATTAACCACCTTAGATAATAAACTTTGTTTAGGCTCTTTACTTAGTAATTCGTTGTCAGCTTCGTCAGTGTCGTAATCTACTTCGTGTTCGTCTATTAATATCCATTCAGGGTTTTCGTCTTCACCTAACTCCATTAAATGGTTAACCGCGCTTAGTTCAGTTCCAGTTTCTTCAGCTACTTGCTCTTCGCTTTGTGCGTTTTCTAAGTCCATAAACTCCAAAGGCTGTAAAGTCTTAAAGAATAACTTTAACGAAATACCATTGTAAGCCAAAATTCTATCAAAGGCTTCTAACAATTCGTCTTGCATAGGTTTAATAACCATGTTATCAAACAAAATACTTGAGTTCTTAAGTTCGTCAGCATTTGAACTAAAGCCAGTTGTTGAAGCAATACCAAATAATAAAGGAGACGTTACGTTATGCCCTAACATAATCTTACGTAAACACTCCTCACTTAAATAAGAGTAATGTTCAGGCGCATCGTTTAAAGGAATATCGTCAACAGTTGTTTTGCTTGTTTCACTTGCGTTAAAAGCTACAATCGTTCTTAGTCCTTTAGAACCCGTTAATTGTGCGTTTACTTTGTTTGTAATGATACTTTGTTGCTCTTCGGTAGGAATACCATTATTGAAGTTTATAACCTTTGTACCGCTGAAACCATGTTGAACTTCGTTAATCAAATAATCTGCTATTTCTTCTTCAAGTTTAGCGTAAGGGACAGCACCTTGATAGTCTGGGTAGGCGTAATACTTCATGCCTACCGTGTAAGGTTTAACGTAAAGTATTTCTATTTGCTCATTTGAGAAACCGTAAGCAGGTATTCTTTTAGGTGCGTACTTTTTAACATCTTGCCAATTATCCGAGTAGTAATACCCTTCAACTTCGCCATCTTTATTGCACTTTTCAGCACGTAATAAGTTAACAGGCATATGGTAAGCCTTTAAAATTCTTTTATGGTCTTTAGAATAATGTATCTGAATAGCGCACTGCCCTAACATCTTTCTATCGACTACTAACTTACGAACGCAATCAGGGTGTAATAAAGCCATCATTTGAGCGTACTCATTTGGCTTTTTACTTGCATCTAACGCACTTAAACCACGTCCATAAATCAATCTACTTATATTGTTTATAATGGCGTTATTCGTCGTTGAATACGTGTATCTGTCTATTAGATATTGAAAGTAATTATTATCTTCTCCAAATTCCACCCAATTATCTCTTTTAGATTCTTGAATTAATGGCGTTTGGTAAGAACTTAAATTAATTACGTGTATATTGTTATCACTCATAAACTATAAAAGTATTTGTTGTGGCATTCGAAACGTACTGTCCATTATTAACCGAGAAAGTAACAATTGGTTGGTCGGTGCAAAATATCCTATCACGGTAAACGATATTCGTTCCGTCTTTTAGTACTAAATTGTAAAAATGATTTTCAACTAAGGCAACCTCAACCTCCAACGTTGAATAGTAATCACCAGCCGTAAACTCCCATTCTTCAACAACCGTTGTTTCATTCGTTTGGTCGTCCGTTATTTCAACGCTATCAAAGTCTCCACTTCTTGGAATTAAAGCAAATGTTTGAGGCAATAAAGAAGTCGTTAAAACTATCATACTTATATAACTAAAAATAGTTCGATTTGTTTCTAAAACAGAAAACCCCACCGAGTAGGTAGGGTTAACTTGTTTATGTGCTTGGAGAATTAAGAAGTAACGATAGTAGCTCCGTCAAAAATTGCAGCTAATTCAGTTTCGTTTGAACAATCTAAGAAATTGGCTGGTATGCGCTCCATCGACGTAAAAGTCAAATTATAACCATTAAAATCACTCATCTGCGTTCCGCTTGATACAGTTCCAGCAGTAACGTCGCAACCTTGCTCAAGTCCTGCTAAGAAGTATTGATGGTCTCTTGTTTCAACAACGATTCTTGGACGTCCGTAAGCCAACAATTTAACGTTCTTGTGTGTAGCAACGTCTTGTTTTTTCAACTGTGCAGTTAATACTTGCTCAAAGAATGTAGTTCCGTTGTCTCTTGATGTTTGAATAGTTTGCTCAAAACCATTTGCGCCTTTTAATTCATACTTGTAAAGGTTAATTGCACTCGCGGGAGTCCAAGTTGCTATTACATCAGAATTCGCAGCATTGTCAACGTAAGTAACGTCGTCAATAGATAAATCTCCATAATTAATGAAGTAAATGTTTAGAAGTCCTGAAATCGCGTCTTTACAGGCTTCTAATCTTCCGTTTGCTATATCACAGCTCATGTCTTTTTATTTTTTAATGTTAAACAAAAAAGGGAAGGCATCTTACCTCCCCTTTGTATTAGTTGTTAGTTTGATTAGATTCCGTAAGTTACAACATCAGAAGCAAAACCGTATTTAGCATCAGCTGAAAAACGCATTACTACACGTACATTTTGAGAACCATCTACATCTGCCATATCCAAAACTCTAACTTCATTTTGGTCATTCATTAATCCTGTTGCAAAGAACAAGTTAGAAGTTTGAGCAAGTAAAGCTGTGTTTGTAGCAAGACCCGGAGCTAAAAATACTTTAACACCATCAAAATAGATGTCATTCAATACTTGGTTAGTTCCTTTGTTGTCATAACCATTAGCGCCTACACCAGCAGCAGCAAAACCACCTAATGCACGAACATAAGCACGGTAAATGTTAGAAGAAACATAAAGTTTCAAATCTTCTTTTCCGTACAATGCAGCAGGTAAAGCATCGATTATAGAACCTAATTCAGCAACTACGTTAGCAGCAGTTACAGAAGTCCCAGCGATTTTTTGACCAGCAGGCAAAGAAGCATCAACGTCTAATTGACGCATAATTCCTGAAAACTCACCAGCAGAAGCATTATTACCATCCCAAATAGTTAATTCCATTTGTTGAGCAACTTTTTCAGCAGCGTGTGCGATTAAGAAGTCAGCAAAAGACTTAGGCAATACGTCAAACGCAGAGTAACCCATTTGGATAGCGTCCCAATCTGAACGGAAGTCAGACTTACATAATTGTAGGTTAACTTGGAAATACTCAGGTTGAAGAACTCGCTCTGTTAAAGTGATAGTTGAAGTTGGGTCAAAATCACAAGTTGCATTTTTAACGATTCCGTCAGTAGCTACTCTTTTGATAACTTGCTTAAACTTAACGTTAGGCATGATAGTGATTCCGCCTTTTTCTAAAGTTGGAGACGACAATAAAGCCGCCGCAATGTACTTACCTGCGAATTCACCAGCGTAAGTAGTTGTAATTGAAGTTGTTGTTGGCATTTGTTTTTTATTTAAATATTAATAATTACTTGTTTAGTTTTTCCAAGATTGAGTCCATCATTGTACGCTCTCTTTTAGAAGCGATACGGATAGTTTCAACTTTGTTTTCGTTTTCAGGGTTGAAAGAAATAGGTTTAACTTCTTCGTCAGTTGAAAGTGTTACTTCTTCTTTAACCTCTTTTAATTTGCTTAATTCAGCTTTTAAAGTTTCGTTTTCTTCTTTTAGTTTTTCAATTTCAGAAAAGAAAGTTTCTTTAACTACGCTTTCGATAGTTTTCTTAGCAGTTGGTTTTTCAGTTTCCATTTCTTCCTTTTTCTCGGTTTCAACTTCTACTTCAACTTCAGGCTCTTCCATTTCTTTTTCTTTAACTTCAGAAATCATTCCCTCTTCTACTACGATTAACATACGTCCATCTTCGAATTCATACTCACCTACTGGCAAAGGAATTTTTTGTTCGTCTTCCGTTACGATAAATACTTCGTTACCTGCTTCGAATATATCAGCTTCTAAAACTGTTACTCCATCCATTAATTTCATTTGCTCAAGTTTTACTTCCATTCCGAGCAAAGTTTTGATTTGGTTTATTAGGCTATTTTTCATTTTTATTTATTTAAGTTTTTCAATTTCAGAATTAAAACGAGCAAACAAAGAATTTGCAGCTGCCGTTTGTTTTAGTTTTTCGTTGGCATATTTAAGACCATTTTCTAATCCAGCATCTATTCCTAATTCTTTTGCTTTAATTTCTATTTGTTTTGCTTCTTGGATAGTATCATTAATGCTTTTTTCTAAATTTCTTAAATTACTTTGTACAGTAGAAATCGAAGCACTAATTTTACTTATATCAGACGCTGGTAAGCCAAAAGATTTTAGTTTACCATCAACCTCTTTTACAGTAGCTAATTCAACTTCATGCGAAGCCAATTTAGTTTCTTCTTTAAAAAGTTTTCCGTAAACTGTTTTTAGTGTATTCATAACTTATTAACTTTTGAATTTATACTTGTTCCGTTTTTATCCGTTTTGACGAACAATAGTTCTTACTCCGTTGTTTTCGGTTGTATTTACTACATCTGTTCCTGTGCCAGTCGTTTTACCGATTCCTTGAGCTTCTAAACTTCCGTCGCAACATTCTTTTCGGTATTTTCCGTCTTTACATAGACAACCTCTTTTGCCACCTCGTGGGCTTACTTTACTTAGTGTTTTTTCTGCCATGTTATTTATTTTAAATTATGGTTTTATAGTACCCCATTTAACTTGTTGGTCTAAAGTATTTTTAGCTATATCACTTAAATAACTTCCAACTTTTAAATAGTCTTTTCCTAATTGAGTTGTAGCAATATCAATTCCTAATTCTTTTGCTTTATTACGAATAATCTCAAAATTTTTAGAATGCTCTTTTTGTATTTCAAATATTTTTTTATATTCAGCTTGATAATTACCTACAATATCATTTTTTAATTTATCTGCGTATTTATTAGCATTTGAATAAATATTAAATACCCCTTTTTCAAATATTTTAGGGTCTGAAACAATTTCTGCCAATTGAACTTCGTGTTTACCTAACTTAACATCGTTAGCGTTTGATTCCAACTTAGAAATCATTTTTAAAATGTTATTCATTGTTTTCATATTTATTTATTAAGTCTTTTAATTTTTCAATTATTTCTTGTTCTTCGGTTTCTTGTAAACTCATTTCGTATTTGTCTACAAAATAACCCTCAATGCTGAATCCTTTTACCTCACCCGCTTTTACCTTATTCCAAATCTCATCGTTATTTACTTTCATTGAAATCATCCAAGTTCCCTTAGGTAAATTAAATCCGTATTTAACTGACTTATCTTGTTTTTCATCTTCAATTATCCAGCTTTCAACAACACTCATACCCTCAAGCATTTTCTTTTCGTGTTCTAAGGTTGCGTTGTTTTGGTTCGCTCGCATTAAGAATAACTCCGATGCTTTGCGTACCGTGTCCTCACTGAAATAAATGTAGAATTCTTTGTCTCCGTTTTTACGGTAAATCTGTTTGTTAGGAATTAAAGCCGCCCCCATTAAGATACGTTTCTCTCCGTCAACTTCTTTTAGTTCTACTTCGTGTTTTTTTAAGGCTACAAAATTCTCTTCTATTGCAGGACTTTCAACAACTGAAACCGCATTGATACCGCTTTCGATTTTATTCTCATCAATTAGCAGTTCTATTATTTCCATCTTTGCCATAACTCTTTAACTTAAAGTGTTGCGTTTTGTACCCTATTTCTGTCTAACGCTTGTGCGCTTGTTACCTCACCACTTACTACATACGCCTGAACTGGCTGTTGTTGTAATGTCGCTAATTGATTAATTCCACTTGAGCCTATCGTGTTAAATTGAGGTGCTTGCATTTGAGCACCACCACCACCACCGCCTGCAGGAGCACCACCACCTCCACCTGTTGAACCGCCTTCGAACTTTTGCGATGCAATCTTAGCGACGTTTACTAAACCTGCAGCAACTGCTAAACCTGCAGCGATACCACCACGAACGGGAGACGTTGGGTCAGGAACAGGTAAGAACTGCGAAGCGTAAGCACCCGTAGCACTTTGATAAGTATTGATTAAAGCACTTGCAACCTGTGCAGCCTTTTGAACTTGGAATGCGCGTTTAGCTTGTTTTTCCGACTTTTTACCAAATAGCTCTGTTAGGCTTGAAATCGTACTTAAACCTGATAACGCCATTTCAATACCAAATTCTTTATTCCTCTTTTTAAGAGCTGCGTCTTTTTCTGCTGCTTCTTTATTAGCTTTTTCAATCTCATCTAATTTTTCCTTTTCTATTTTAGCTAACTCATCTGCTGTTTTCTTTGCTTCTTCTTGTGCTAATAAATCAAACTTTGTATTTATGTCGGCTATTTCCTGTTGGTGCTGTATTAATAGTTCTTTATCACTTTGGTTTGCTTCATCAGCCTTTTTATAAAGTTCTTCAAATTTATTGTCTAACGCTTGTAATTCTTTTTCTTTTGCGTCATTTATTTGTCCTTGACGCTCTTGTTCTATTGCGTCATAATACGCACGTAATTTTTCATTATATTCTTTTTCAGCTTGTAATTTTTTGTCTTGTTCATCTTTTTGAGCATCTATTGACTTTTGAGAATTGGCTTTATCTATTTCTTTAAGTGATAATTGTAAACCTGCTCTTTGATTAATTAATCCGTCTATTTGTTTCTGTAATTCGTCCTGTGTTTCTTTGTTTTCCTTTTTTAAATCTTCAACATTGAACAACGAACCCGCTACAAATGAACTCGCTTTATCTTCTAAGCCTTCAATTGCTTTGTTTAAATCGAATGAAACTAACTTTCCTAACCCTAATGCCTCACTTACTTTATTTGCACCTTGTATAGCTAAATCAATAGGCTTTAACATCAACTTAGGAAGGAATAAACCAGCGTCCAAAATAAAGTCTACAATTGCTTTTGTAGTGTTATAGTTTTTAATAGCTGCTTCTTCTTCTGCTTTGCTCGTCTTTTTGACGTTTTCAAGTTCTATAATTCCTAATTGAATTGTGGCGTCTATTTTCTTAATCTTTAAGTTTAAGATTTCTTTTTCGCTTTTACCTTGTAGCTTCAATGTGTTATCTTGAGCGTCTAAAGTGTCAAGTTCTTTTTTAGAAGTTTCAAAATTCTCATGCGAAAGTTTGTTTAAGTTGGCTTGTTCATCACTAACACCGCTTACAGCTTCTTTAATGTCATCCCAATAAGCAACAACAGTACCCAATGCAACTAAAAATAAACCTATCCCCGTTGCAGCAAGTCCAGTACGAATACCTTTTAAAGCATTCATAGCAACCGTTCCTAATTGCTTAAACGAATCTCGTGCCTCCATTAACCCCTGAAGCCCTTGAGAAACAGCCATAGCAGATTGAACTTTTAACATAGTTTCTTGTACTGCTTCGCCTTCTACTCCAACAAGTCCTAAAGCACCTTCAAACGCTTGAAAACCATCTAAAACCCCGCCTATTGAACGCGTCAAAGAGTTAAATTTAGCGTCTGGGTTAAATGAATCTACTAAATCTTTTGAGAACCCTATTTGGTCTTTTAATTCCGCAGCTGCTCTTGCTGCTTTAACTGCTTGAGCCGAGGTTTCACCATATTGCGCGGAAACTCTTTGTAATTCCTGAACCGCTTCTTTATATTGAGCCTTTAAAGATTTACTATTATCTTGTATTTCTAACTCAATTGTTCTTTTTTCTGCCATTGTAGTGTCGTTTCTTTTGTTTATAAATCTTTTTTATGCTTGAAGTGTATTCGTGTTTACCTTTGGCTATATCTACAATCTCGCTTACATTGTAGTAATCATCCATTTTTAAAAGTTCTAATATCTGCGCTATCATTGTTGGTTAATTATAATTTGGTTAGTTGACTGACTCCCGTCGCTAAACGTATAAGTTACTGTTAACGTTATAACTTGGTTTGAGCTATTTTCGGTAATGAAGTTTTGGAGTATTTCAGTTATAAGTTCGTCGCTATTTTCAGCTAAAATAAAACTCGGTGTATTTGGGTTCGCAGGAATACACACTTCGATAGCTTGACTTGTCGTAATCGTGCTTGGAGTTATAGTTACTCCAGCTGTTGCCGTTGTTATCGTTGCACTTACTGCGCCGTTTGGTAACTGAACACGAATGTCTAAGCATTGTGCGTTAGGGTCAGGGTTAATAATATCTTGAGCTTGTAACGGTCTAAAGTCTAAATATAAACTAAATTCCACTTCGCCATTTGTTAGGTTGGATTTCATTTCGTTTATAATGTACCTTTTATCTCGTATTATAAGCCTATCGTTCAATCTAAGATTAGTTAAAAGGCTAATTGGTAAAATAGTCTTTACGCTTACTAAACGTTGCTTTAAATCGAATAAATTACTTAGGTAAGGAAAATAATATGAAGCATACAAACCTTGTTGAATTGTTTCAGCGTGAATTATGGAATTGTCAGCTCCAAAATTTAAACTATATTTCGTGTTTTGGTAGGTTAAGTCTTGCCCGAATAAAGCGTAAGTATCAATATCTAAATGCGTTGAACCATCGTAAAACTTAATATCATGCGCTAAACTATCGCTTTCTCCATACAAATAAAACAAACAAGGCTTTGGCGTATAAGGTTGTATGTTTTCATTTAATGCGTAACCTAATATAGCATAGTTACCGCCACCATTTAAAGCTCTTGTAAATAACAAATTTTCAAATGGGCTTTCTATTGTGTACTCAGAACCATCGTAATTAAATTGATATTCTAAGTTTCCGTACTGTTGGTTAGTAGTTTTAAAGTAGTCTTTGTTAACGAATGATTCACTTTCTTGATATTTAAAGCTAATCTTCTTATATAGCTTCATGCGCTCAACACCTATTTCATCCGTGTTTGTGTATTGCGTAACGTCAACTATTGCGCCTTGGCTATACCAGTCATCTAACGGCAAAACTTCGTAAATATCTTGTTCAATACCTACGCAAGTCATATTGAACTCTTTTAAAACACCCGCGAAGAAATCAGCTACTTTTATATCAGGCATTACGTTGTTTAAGTTTACATTACCTGAAAGAACATTTTGATTTGTTGAAATTAAACATGTACTTGTTGGAGAACTAAATGCTTCAATATTATAATTGATTTGAAAATCAACACTCATAGCATTATTAGCCTTTGTCTCAAAAGTTATTAAGGTATTTAAACCTGAAGTATTATAAAACTCAATATTTGTTAAAGAACCAGTTGTTGAGCTTGAAATAGTTTGAAAATAATTCCCATCTTGGTAAACATCGACATAAACTTCACCTAATGCACTTTTTGAAATTACATTGATACCTATTACATGCCTTTCAGCTCCATTTAAATATTGAATATTTATTGAATTTGTAATTAAGTCTATATAACTTGAAGCGTCATAAATTGGGTTATAATTAAACACAATAGCATCAAAATCTATACCTTGTGACTCAGTAACCCAAGTATATTCATTCGTGTTTTTCGCCCACAAGAAACATTGAGTAAATCTTGGGTCACTCAAAAAACTACCCTGAAAGGTAACGCCGTAATCATTTTCAATAGCTTCAAATAACTTGCTTATTTTAACCGCAGGAAACAACTCATTGTATTGTATAGCGTGAGCGTTTTGCGTTATATCAGTTGTAGTAGAATCGTTATAAGTCCATCTTCTTGTGCTTGCAATTAATGGGTAACGAACATCGTAGTCAGTTGTTAAATCTGTAATACGGTCGTAAATCTCCGTTCCGTTAAATAAGAACTCTAAGCTACTTAAATCTAAGTTGTTTAGTTTATCCTCTCCGAACTTATCTTTTAACGCTAAAACATCGCCATAAAAAGTTACAGTATAGCTTTCAACTTGCCCGTTTTTAATATTTGATTTTTCAAGCTGTATTTTACCACGCCTAAAAAAAGTAAGGTCTATTTCAATATACGCATCACGTCTTAAGTTTTGGTCTATTGTCTGCTCTAAGTCGGACTCATAAAAATATTGAAATATTTCGTTATTGTGTGGCGAAGCTGGAACGGTAAAGCTTTGCGAAAAGTCGGTAAATACTTTTGAAATATCCGAAATGTTCTGAACGCTTGAATTAACACTTATTTGCTCATCGTTGAATAATTCTACTTGAACACCTTCTACAAATAACCCTACTATTCGTTTCATATTACGTTGTTAATTGTGTTGTAAGCAAATTCAAACTCCAATTGATAGTTAATCGTCTTTTGGTTTATATTCTTGAATAATTCAGTGTTTTGTGTTTTTAAAGTAGCTGGATAATTATTAATTAAAATTCGTTCACTTAACATGAGTTGTTTAAGTAAATCGTTATAGCTTTCGTCTACCCAATCCGTGTTTACCTTAATTGAGTTTTTGCCATTTGTGTTGAAGCTTTTTGTTTGACCTTCTAACGTGTTGTAGTTCGGGAAAGTCGATTGCATTAAATTGTATTTCGTGTTTTCAACGCTTAGCGTATTGTTTGAAGCAGCATAAAACCAAGTCCTTTGCCATGCTCCATATTTATTAACGAAGTCGCATAAAACAGGCGTATAACGACAATTTAAGTTAGGCTTAAAATATCCAGTCCATTTAACCGCACTTAAAGTTCCGATAATTTCTAATTTGTTACCGTCCGCATAATAATTAGGGTGAACCCTGTAAACGTCTCGCATTGCGTTTGTTCCTGTTAAAGAAACTGTTAACGTTGCTCCAGTTCTTAAGTTGGTATATTTAGCATCCCAGTTGACCTGACGTTCTAACATTATTTGACCGCCTCTATACGCGTTATTTGTACTCGGGTCAATACTTGAGTCATAAGCATAATAAAATGTTCCCTCATCGTGTAAAACAACATCGCTTAAAGAATAGTTATAGCCTTGCTCGTAATACCCGAACCCGTCAAATGCTTTATAAGTTGTAGTGTCTAAAAGCGTGTAAGTTCCTGCGTCTAATTTATAGCGTTTTACTTCTACGTTGCACCATTGTGTTGTTTCGGAAGCTGGAGTTGTATTGTAAATTTCTTGACGTACATTCCAAGTTATAAACTCACGAATGTAAGGTGAAATATTATAATACGTGTTTACGTTGTTTGCTGCTGGAATTAATTTGTCTAAAACATAAGTTGGGTCTACTGGCGCTGAACCTGTACCATTCCAAATTCTTAATTCTACTTTTGAACCTTCTTGACCGCTTTCGGCTATTGTTATTATATAAGGTGAACGTGCAAAAATACTCATTTTATATTTTTTAAATTTTGTTTTAATATTGAATTCAATTCCCTTTCGGCATCTAATCCGTATTTATCTATTAAGATATCAGGTAACTTCTTAAACGCTTTCTCAAATGGCTTAGTGAAAAACAAAGAAGGTTTGATTCCGTATTTTTGTATGTGGGCAGATAAAGCAAATTTAATTCCTGAACGTGAAGCAAACTTTCCGCCTTGTTTTCTTGGTGCTAATCCTTTTCGAACTACCCATTTATCAAAATGTCGCGGACTTGGTCTATTTGATAAACCTGCCTTATATGAATAATCTGTATTGTATTTTTTATGCGTACCCGAAACTCCCTTATCTTGAAAGTTACCGTAAGCCTCCATATCAAAGTAAATACCTATTGAGTTTTTAAACTCTTTTACTTCGCCTTGTATTGAGTTCGATAGTTTTCCAGACGTGTCTTTATTTTGGCGTTTAAGTTCGGCTTTTGCGCCTTTTACAACCTCATCTCTAAACTTCTGTAAAGCTTTTAATACTTCACTCATTAGCAAATAGTCATTGAGTTAGGAACTAAAATATCTAAGGTCATCGTCCAACCTGCTAAATAGTTTTCAAACCTTTCAGCAAATGGCTCACAACTTGCGTTACCATCTACCATGAAATTATCGCTAAACAAGTCTCCACGTCTTAAACTTTCATAAAGCCTGTTTTGAACTGCAAACATCGTATTAAGTACATCTTGCTCGTTATTGTCTCCGATAAATACGTTCGTGTTTTCGTTCTTTGAAATATCAACTATATCCATACATAAAATAGATACATTAAAACGAATGATATTATTTTCAATTGAGCTGTTATTTACAATAATATGCGCCAAAGGAAATATCGTTTGTTTAGATAAATCAACTGCGAAAATGTCACCTTCAGTAACCGTGTTTATAAACGCGTCGTTATCGAAGTGATTCTTTAAAGTGTCCAGTAAGTTATAGTAATTACCCATTTTTAAATTTTCTTTTTAATTCTCTGTTTTCAATTTCACTTCGCTGTCGTTCGTAAGTAAGGTAGGTAAGGCACTTGCGAATTCCCAATTTGGTAACTTCATCAAACTTTGTAACGTCTCCTTTAGCGAGTGCATAGATTGAATTATACCATCCCCATTGTTTATTGAACTGAGCCCGTTCTGAATAGTCGTTTTGAGTTCCTTGTTCTTCGTCATCTCCTGCTCCAAAGAGGTAAGAGTAGCTTGAACTAAGTCGTTTCCTAAACGATAAAAAAAAACCGAAGCAGCCATTGCAATATCCAAAGGAGCAAACTTCATAACTTCTGCAAACTCATCAGTTCCTGAATATTCCATTATGCTGTAAGTGTCTTTCGTCTTTTTGGTTATCGGTCTATATAAAACCGCCATTGCTTTGTGGAATGTTTCAACCTTGCCGATATTATGGTCTAAGTCTACATACTCACCGAAGCTCATATCTTCTAAGTTAGGAATGAACCCAAATTCAATGTCTTTTATTTTAAATGTAGTTTTGAAGTCCGTCTTTTGCTGAAATAACTCGTTAAAGTGGTTAGCCAGTCCAACAACATCGTTCCATTTAATCTTTAATACGTCACGCATATTTAAACCGCAGAAAATTTCAATCGACTTTTGAGCTATTAACTCCTCATCGTTTGAACCTTCAACTAACTTCATGAACTTTTGATAGTTCATTAAAGGAATTTCACTTAGGCTTGCAGGAATTACTATTTCCGTTTTCATATTTATATAACTTTATATTTGGTAATTGTAGTAAGCTAAGGCAATATCGAACGCTTGACTTAACATTTTTGTGTGTATTCGTATTTTCATAGGGTCATCAAACACTATCTTTACCCTTATACCTTTCTTTTCTAAGATGAATTTCTCAACTGTGCGCACCATTAACGGTAGGTCATCTGTCATTCAAGTGTAATTAGTGTATAAAATATTGTCCGTAATGAGGGTTAACACCTAAAACTTCCATTTCGTGATAGCGTAAAGCGTCTATTGAGTGGTTATTAAAGTCAATAGGTTTGTTCAAACGTGTTCCTGTTTTATCAGTGTCCCAAACATAGCTTCTAAGTTCTTTAATTATGTTAGTGCTGTTTGATGTTACCAAATATTCTTGGCTTTGCATTATCTGAATACCGAAGTTAATTGAGTCCTTGCCCTTTGTTACGCCTTTAATCGTCTTTCCGTATCTTCTTATTTCTTCAATTGACTTAGGCTCGGAGCTGTCCGCATATATTGGCACGTTGTCAGGTAACACCTTTGCAATATCGCTGTTTATCATTCCTGTTCGATAAACAAGTTCGTTTAATATTCTTTGACCGTTCCAAGTATAAACCTCAACAGCTGCCGTAGGGTCGTTCGTGTATCCAAAGTCTAATCCGATTCCTATCAATCGCGCGTCTTTTGGTATGCTGTCAATTTGCTTCCAGTTGCTGAATATAACACCCTCAAGCATTCCTATTTCACCTAAGCCGTAAACACGCCACCAATTAGCCCAATAAGTGCTTGTTTCTGCCTTTAAACGATTCTTTTCTATTTGTTCGACTATGGAGTTATCTAAGGCTTCATTGTCCTTGTAAGTAAGAATTATAAAATCTGCATCGGGTTCGTCTTTTAGTTCGGTGTGAACCCAAAACTCATTAGCTGGATTAAAGTCTAAAAATACTTCTTTTTTAGTCCGTATAGCAAGTTCATTATAAGACTCAAAGGTAACATTATTGCATTCGTTAATATAAAGAATGTCACGCCGAGCACCACGTAACTTAGAGCTATCATCCGCACTAAAAAATTCAATAAAACTCCCATTGGCAAATTCGTATCTTAAAAGTGATTTATTAAAACGTTCATCGAAGTAACGCCCAGTATCTTTCATTATCTTTAGAAAGTCTTTTAACGCTCCCCTTCTTAAATGTGGTATTGTTTCAGCAACTACGCTTATTTCAGTTCTTGGATAAGTAGCCGCCTTTGTTATTAATATCGGTAGGATTCCGTAAGTTTTACCTGCGGAAGTTCCACCCTGAATTATTTTGATTCGTTTTTTTAAAGAATTTATTTTTCTTATAGCACTTGTTATTATCATATAAATAATTTAGTTTGTGCTGTGTGGTTATTTATCCTTTGCATTGCCTTATCGAAATACTCTTTATCAAGCTCACATGCTGTAAGGTCAAAGCCATAATCATGGCAGGCAATTGCTATTGAGCCGCTGCCTAAGTGAGTATCAAGTATTTTATATCCTTCTTTTGCATATAAAGACAACTGCCATTTATATAAATCAATACTTTTTTGAGTTGGGTGGATTCGTGTTTCATCAATCGTATAAAAACCCCTATCTCCTGGCGGAGGTTGATAAAAACATTTTGAATTACTATTAAATGAAGTCCAAGCAAATTCAGCCATTGAAAAAGTATGTTTTTGAGTTATTTTTTTATCCCAAATTAAAAAGCATTTTGTTGAATATAAATTATCTATAAAATAATTACCTCCCCAAATAATTTGATTTTTAGAAACACGAAATAATTCATTAAAGTATTCTTTTTTAGGTGTTTCATTATCCCATTTTTTACCATCTTTAAATATTCTTTGTTCAATTTCAATCCCATAAGGCGGGTCTACAATAGCCAAATCAAAATACTTGTCAGGATAACGAGCCATTAGCTCCATGTTATCCTCATTGGTTATCGTCAGCATCTAATTTAAATAATGGCTGTTCGATGTTAGTTTGTTCAACTTGTTCTTTTAAGTTGTTTAAACGCTGTGTAATGCTTGCGTTATACTGTCCTACCATGCCACCTGTTATTTGGTCTTGGCGGATTTCCTTGCGTATACGTGAACAGATAGGGATATATTCTGAATATCTTTTATCAACATTCTTAAAATATTGTTCTACTTCGCCTACTTCATTCCAGCAATAAATTTCAAAACCTTCCATTGTTAAAGGACATTCTAATGGTTCTACTCTTTCTTCGAAGTCTTTACCTCCATGTATTATTTTTAACCTTGGGTTCGCCTTTACGTAAGATTTATAGTTTTCAAATAGTTCGTAAAGTTGTTCAGGGCTGTTTAAGTTTCTTGGTCTTCCTACTTTTGCCATTTCTTATATATTTTGTTTCGTGTTTTTGGCTAATTTAATACTTTTTTTTATAGCTTCGCTTTTATACTGCATATATCACTCAGCATTTAAACCTCTAAATTAAAGGTTAGTCCCGAACATAACACTTCCCTCTGCGACCACTTCTTATTTATTCGTGTTTTCACACTTGGCATTTTGGCTCACTTGTTATTTTAACCTTTCGGTATGCAGTACCCGTTGTTAAGCGTCAAACAGTGCGGGATTTGTTTTAACAAGCGTTTATGTCGAGAGTTGTTTTTGGTAACGCAGTTCAACTTATACAACTGCTATGTAAATAAAAAACCCCATCGTCTGTTCAGGTCGGATAGGGTCATATAGTGATTTAAAGAAATCCAATAAAACATCTAACCTGAACTTAGATACACAAATATAAAACATTATTTCTTATTATCCAAATTAATTAAACGCTTTTCTTTCATTCGTGTTTTTCTTAATTCTCTTAAACTTTCAGTAACCGTAATGTCTGTTAGGTTGGTTTTTATCCAATCATTCGTTAAATCGCTTGTATTTACGTTTAAATAAGCTATAGCTTGACTTAACCTTGACATTTAATTAGGGTTATAAGTATATAATTTGAATTCGTCTTTTTCTACTCCGTGTATTTCCATAAAGTCAATTGAATAATCTATGAACACACAGTAATTTATTTCTGTTACTTTCATTATTAACCTTAAAGCGTTCCAGTCTGATTTATGTTTACTTGGATTCATAAATACTATGTAATAATCGCTTTTTAAGAAAGTACACACTTTATTCGTTCGTGTTTTCGTAAGTGTTATAAACTTGTTTTAATTGATTTACTCTTTCTAAAATACATGGCCCACAACTTGTAGGTTCGTTACGTACCCCAAACACTCTTGAATGAATTGCAAGTATCGTCTTTTGTTCACTTGGCTTTATTACTTCCGCCTTTTTGTCAAACCATTCTTTTAACCAATCGTATTCAGGTTGTTCTAAACACTTCGCCTTTCTGTACGGAAATAACTCATTTAACTTTGCCTTGCGTTCATCGCATCCGCAGTCCTCACCTAATAACCATTTAGCAACCTTTGCTACTCCAGTTACTTCGAGAACTTTCTCTACTGTGTCTCCTAACCCTTTACTTTCTTGGGCTAATATTTCAGCTTTTGTTCGTCTTTTTCTTGCCATGTTTTATTTATTTTGTTATATACCACCATTGAGGTTCTATTATTTTACCTATATACTCATCGTCTTTTATGTAATCACCACACCAAAACACATCTAAAACTTTGTATTTTGCAACTTCATTATTTTCTACTTCAGTTACTTCACCTACATAATAACAGTCGCCATCTTCAACATCCCTTATAATATCACCTATTTTGAATTCCATGTTATTTTATTAATTCGTAATCCTCATTTTTGTAGTCCTCGTAATCGTCGCCTACTTCTTCTTTTAAGCTATCCTTGCAATATTTTAATGTCTGCCATACTGACTTAAAACTTATTCCAGTATGTTTTTGAATTTGTCGTGTACTCATTCCAGTATCGCGGTAAAGTTCATATAATAGTTTGTCGTACCAATGCCAACTGTTTACTGTTTTATTTATTTTGCGTTCTAATTCGATTTGAGCGTTCGTCTTTTCGTTTGGAGTACTTTCATCAATTAACTGAATTGCTTCCGTTATATCGACTTTTTGAAGCCTTTGTTTTGATTTCTCAAAGTCATAGTACATATTTCTTAAAACAATCCATACAAACCCCTTATAAATAGTTCCATTGCGATAAAATCTTTCTTTGTTTTCGTGTTTTGCTAACTTTAAATACATTTCTTGAACGATATCTTCAGCTAAATAATACTCTCCAAACGAGCGCACAACTTTAATCCAGTGTTTATGGTCTGCGTAAAGGTCATTTAAAAAACGGTTAGTGTCCAATTATAAACAACAATAAAATAAATAAAACAACGATCAACCCACCTAAAACACGAATCAAACTCTTCCTCATCTCCACCTCATTAAACAACCACTTTTTAATCTTAACACTCGGAACATTCCAAATAAAAAGCAAAACAGCCCTATCCAAAAAGAATAAGGCTATAATTAAAGGAAATAAAAGTATCGTTAAGTATTTCACCCGACTAAGTTATGCAATTTTCTTTTATAATTCATTAAACGACCTAAAGCTCTTGCGCAAGTGTCTAACCTATCGTTGTATTTATTTGCTAATTCGTTTAAATAACCTTTCTTTAACTGCATGATAAAATCTGAGTGCATTCTCATTCGTGTTTGCATTCCTAAAATCATGTCGTTAACCTCTTCAATACGCTCTTGAACTAATTCAGGGTCTAACTGTTCACCCGTTCCCGTGCAACTCATACACTCGTAGTCTACTATATCCTGTAAATAAGGAATTTCTGTACCGTTGTGCTCTATTGTTATAGTTCCCCAACCATTACATTCTTGGCAATCTCTTGTTAAATCTTTCATAATTCGTGTTTTTAATTGTTAATTGTTGAACAAATATAATAATACTTTTTAATATAACAACAAAAAGAATAAAAAAAAAGCGGAATTTTTACGTTCCGCCTTAATGTAACTTTTGCTATACAACACCTAAAAGAGTCACCAACTTTGCCTACTTACGATTAGGGCAACTTGAGCGCACAGTTCTAACGGGATGTGAGTTGCGTTTACGTTCCCGTGTACTTAGGGCTAATTATTTGCTAAAAAATTGACCGAGCTTTTCAATAGACCTACTCGATAAAGTCTTACCGTTCATAAATTTATGAAGATTAGGTTGTTTTATATCTACTAACTTAGAAAAAGCGTTTAGGCTTAATTCGTGTTTTTGTAGGTACTGTTTAACCATTGCCCTCGTTACTTCATTCGCTTCGCTTAAAACTTGTGCTGCGTAATTCATAAGTTGCCTAAAAAGTCATCGAACTCTTTTCCGTATTGCGGTCTGCCTTGCGGCTTCGCTTGTTCCTGAACTGGTTTAAAACTTAAACTTTGAAACTTTCCTTTTTGTCCGTCTTTTACCCAAGCTGAAACGTAATACTCTACTCCACCGATTGTAGCTTTTCCCTGATAGTGTGGGTGCGTTTCCTTTTCTCTTTTGTCGTTAGTAAATAACGCTCCGCTGTTGTCTCTCTTTTCCATTTTACTTATTTATTTTATCTTTAATTACTTCTATTTTACCAAATTTATTTACTTCAATAATAGTTGGTATTTTATAACCATATTCAAAAAATTCATCAAGTTCTTTAAATCCATTATTATAAGTTGCCCTAAGATAAGTAAGTCCGCTTTCATTTTCTAAAACTACTTTTTTTAATATCCAATCATTCATTTTACTTTGTTTTAATATATAACCTTTTAAATCTTTCAGTTGAACAGCAAAACTCCTTTATTGTGTTTGCTTCATCTTGTCTTATAGTTTCGTACCAAAGTTTATCCCTTTTAAAGTCTTTGATTTGTACTATTTGCTCTCGGGTTACATTCTTGTAATATCCCATTACTTTTAAATCTTCATTCATAATTCTTGGATTAAATTGTTATAATATACTCTTGCTAACTCTATTCGTTCTTTAATTTGTTCTATTACGCTTTCGTCTTTTGCTATTTTAAAGGCTTTCACGCGCTTTTCTTTTGGGATGTGGTCAAAGTTATGTTTAGACTGTACAAAGTCTCTTACATCCAAACTTTCATCTATTAACCCTTGTTTCCAATGTTCACGCCTTACTTCATCCTCAACTATTTGAAAAGGTGTATTAATTAGGCAGTAACAAAGTAACGCTTCGTCTTTTCCTGTTAACCACATATAACCCTGTAATTGAT
>Ga0315906_10002670_pt1 | contig 24516 bp, 23 predicted proteins | sample LakEriMetagenome_4_FD_203526 | JGI IMG/M metagenome (GOLD analysis project Ga0315906, IMG submission 203526) | Freshwater fungal communities from buoy surface, Lake Erie, Ohio, United States - Buoy 2 MA122 | ecosystem: Environmental > Aquatic > Freshwater > Lake > Lake biofilm | place: USA...
CCCCGCACACGGCGTGCATCATGCGCAAGGCCGCCGGGCCGTGCTCGTCGCCGTCCAGCTCTATGTGCCGGTCCAAATAGTAGACAAAGGCGTCGAAGGTTCCCGGGTGGTTGCGGTGCAATTCGCGCACCAACTCTGTAAACATGTCCGGAATCAGATCTTCGCGTCCAAACGTGAAGGACGCCATGATTTCGTGCAACTTGCCGCGCTTGATGATGCGTTCGGTGGCGCGCAAAAATGCGAGCTGGGCTTCCGGCACCTCGGCGGTGTTGTAGCGCAAAACGTCCCGCAGGGAAAAGCCCCGCTGCAGGGTTTGGATGAAATGCACCACCGGCCGCGTGTTGGCGCCCGCTTGGCGCATGGCGTCCAGGTACAGTTCGTAGTGGCTGGCGGGTTGGCCAAAAGGGTCCACGTCCGACTCCTCGCCCAAAACAATCTCGTTGATCAACCGACGCGCTGCTTTGTGTTTGGTGGGGACCCAAGCGGTCTCCACGCTGGTCAAGGACGCCTGAAGCGTTTTGAGCAAGCTCATGAAGTCCCACACGGCAAAGACGTGGTGCTCCATAAACGTTTGCACGTCTTCAACGCTGCGCAGTTGGGCGTACAGCGGATGACCAATGACTTCGTTGCGGACCGCATGCATGCGACGTTGCAACGAAAGCAGGCGGTAATCTACAGGAGCCAATGGGGCGGTGGTTTCAGCGGAGACAGGAGCACTCATGGGACCGAATGTGGTATTTAAACGGTTGCGGAATTCTTGAACAAAGGAACGGAGCTGCAGGCTTCGCCGTAGAGAACGGATTTGGCCACCGGACGCAGCGCGACAGCAGCGGCGGCATACGCAGATTCCGGGACGGGGTGTTTTCCGCAGCCCTTGATCAGGACGGGGCGGTTCGTATAGGCCTGTACGTCCAATTTCGCCAAGCAGTGGGCGTAGTAGGTGTCCAGCAATGCGTCTGGCGCACACCAGGCAACATACCGTGCTGTTTCCGCCAAACGGATGGCCACCAAAGCCGGAACCCATTGGGGCAGGATGCAGCCGCTGGGGTTGTGCACGGCCACGGCGGCGTCCCGAATGCTTTCGCCGTCAAACGCCAGCAAGGCGGCGCGGAATTCCTTTTCGCGCACCAGTCCGTCCGGGCACCACTGGGCCACGTCCAAGACCGCTTGCCGCACGGGAAAAATATCTTCCAGATCCAACGTTACGAGCGGGCTTTCCGCCACGCGGTTGCGGATGGGGTCGGTACCTAGATTATTCACAGCATTCCCAACTCAAGCCGGGCCTCTTCGGACATCATGTCTTTGGTCCACGGCGGTTCAAACGTGATTTCCACCTCGGCGTCGCGCACGGCGTCCAAGGACTGAACTTTTTCCTTCACCTCCACGGGCAGGGTTTCCGCTACCGGGCAGTTTGGGGAGGTCAAGGTCATCAAAACGTTTACGGATCCTTCGTCGGACACTTGGACGTCGTAGACCAATCCCAATTCGTAGATGTCCACGGGGATTTCGGGGTCGTAGATGGTGCGGAGTACGTCAACCACCTGGTCGCCCAGGTGTTGCATTTCTTCTGGCGTCATGGTTTGGGGCAGTATATCCGGACGTTCGGCGGTGGGGTTCACGTGTTGGCGGCGTAGGCGAGGGCGTAAAACTTAATTTGCTTGACCATGCTCGCCAATCCGTTGGCACGGGTTGGGCTGAGGTGGCTCGTCAATCCTATAGCGTTTAAAAAGGCAAAAGGTTCACGGGCCACCTCTTCCGCAGGCCGATTCTGCACCACGCGAAGCAGCAAGGCCACCATGCCCCGGGTGATGATGGCGTCGGAGTCCGCCGTAAAGTGCAGCAGTCCGTTGGGGCATTCGGCGTAGAGCCACACCTTGCTTTGGCAACCGCGGATGAGGTTGTCCTCCGTCTTGTGGGCGGGATCCATTTGGGGAAGGTCTTTCCCCAGGGCGATGAGGTGGTCGTACTTGGCCATCCAGTCGTCGAACAAATCAAATTCGTCGACGATGTCTTGTTCGATGGGGGACATAGGGGTAGATTGGAGGGGTACGGTTCAGGCCAACAGAGGATTACAGCAACATGCGTGCCGCTTTTTGCACGCCGTCCACCAGGGCGTCCAGGTCTTCCACGGTGGTGTAAGCGGCCAGCGAGGCACGGACGGTACCGGGGATGCCGTAGCGGTCCATGATGGGTTGGGTGCAGTGCTGACCGGTGCGGACGGCGATGCCCATTTGGTCCAGAAGCATGCCCACGTCGTAGGGGTGTGCTCCGTCCAGGTTGAAGCTGATGACGGCTGCCTTGTGGGCGGCCGTTCCGTAAAATCGGATGCCGTCCACGGATTGAAGTTTCGCGGTGGCGTAGCGCAGCAGTTCGTCTTCGTGGCGCGCAATCCGCTCCAAGCCCACGCGGTGCATCCAGCGGGAGGCCTCGGCCAATCCGATGGCTCCTGCGATGTGCGGGGTTCCGGCTTCAAACTTGAAGGGCAATCCGGCGTAGGTGGATCCCTCCAGGCGAACTTGGTCGATCATCTCGCCGCCGCCCATGAACGGGGGCAGGCGCTCCAGCCATTCGGTTTTACCGTACAGAACGCCCATGCCGGTGGGTCCGTACATTTTGTGGCCGCTGAAAGCGTAAAAATCAACGTCCAGTTCCTGAACGTCCACGGTGCTGTGCGGAACGGCCTGTGCTCCGTCTACAAAGACCGCGGCGCCTACGGCGTGCGCTTGGGCGGTCATGTCGCGCACGGGATTGACCGTTCCCAAGGCGTTGGAAATGTGGTTGAAGGCCACCAATTTGACCCGACGGTCCAGCAACGATGCGTAGGCGTCTTGGTCCAAGGAACCGTCGTCCAGCAGGGGGATGAAGCGGAGCTCTGCGCCGGTGGCTTGGGCCAGCATTTGCCAAGGCACCAAGTTGCTGTGGTGCTCCAGGGTGCTGATCACGAGGGCATCGCCCGGTTGGAGGAGGGTGCGGAAACCGTGGGCCACCAAGTTGACGCCTTCGGTGGTGCCGCGCGTCCAGAGGATTTCATGGGTGTGGGCCGCGTTGAGGTGCATGCGGAGCTGCTCGCGCGCGGCTTCAAAGGAGTCCGTGGCGCGCTGGCTCAGGGTGTGCACGCCGCGGTGTACGTTGGCGTTGTCCGTTCGGTAGTAGTGGTCTACGGCGTCCAAAACGCATACGGGCTTTTGCACCGTGGCCGCGTTGTCCAGGTACACCAGGGGGCGTCCGTTAATCGTTTGCTTCAGGATGGGAAATTCATCCAATAGGCTGGTAGGCAGTAGGTTGTGTGGATCCACAGTGCAAAGGTCGGGAATTAAACGCATATAGGTGTGTGGCGTACGGCTAGCGGAGGTGGGACGGGGGTCCTTTGGTGCATGACAAAACAATGGATCTGGGCGTGCCTCCTTCTGGGAGGAGGGGGTGCGCCGCCCAGCTTGTGGGCCCAACAAGTACCGGCGGGAACCCGCCCGTTCGTTGCAGTGGTTGAACAAAGAACGAACCGCTGGGCGGAATTGTTCCGGATGGACGACACGTCGCGCCTGACGCCGCTGGACCTTCGACACTTTTATCCGGAGGAGGAGGTGCAAACGGTGAGCCGGGTTTGGGACGGAACACACTTTTTTGAGGTGGTGGACTTCACCGGTACCACCCGCCCCGAAGAAGGAATGCCGCACCCGCTGCAACGCGTTCGGCACGACCGCGGCGTGGATTTTTACTATGCGGACCCGCAGCAAAACCACGCGCTGGTGTGGACGGCTGCGGACGCACAAGAGTGGCAGGAACACGAGGCTTTACTGGTGCCGCGTGGTGGCGGTTGGCTGCTCCCCCACTCGCCCCTGCCCACGGCCAATCAGGTGCGGGAATGGGGACGCGCGGTGGAAACCAATACCGCGGAACTCACCAAGGTGGTTTGGGACGGCGCAACAGTGGAGTACAACCGTCGGACGGGAGTGCGCACCGAACGCTGGGGGCAAAACGACTCGGTCCGACGCACGCGGTACGCGGTACTGCCCACCGGCGACTATTTCCTGACGGAGTTGGAGGAACGCGGACGGGCGACGGGCGCCAACGGGGTGTGCTGGACCGGATACCGTCGGGCAGAATGGGGGGCGCCGCGCGTGGACACCGGGGCGGCTGCGGTGGAAAACTGGCTGGCCGCCCGCGGGTGGAGCAACGGCATCAACGGGCCGTACGCTCAAGCCAAAACTTCCCTGGAAGGCAGTGTGGACCGTGCGTTGGTAGACGCAAACAGCTCCTCAATCCCTTGGCAGACTTGGGTAGCGGTGGACGCCGGCGGAAACGGTCGGTTGGTTGCGCGCGGACCCCTTCTGGGCGTTGAGGCGGAAGTTCGAGTGGCGGACGCCACCGGTCGTGTGGTTTGGGCGCAACGCGGGCCGTGGAGCGGGTCGCTGGAATTAACCGATTTGCCGGGCGCACAGGTCTACACCGTTTGGCTCCAGCAGGGGGGACAACGCCACGCCACGCGCTGGGTACGGGCCGCTCGATAAAATCACTCTGCTTTCTCACTTTCTAATTCGAAAAAACATGCGTAAATCTTCTCTTTCCAAAAAACGAGCTCCCAGCGGCGAAATGGCCGTGTTGGTGGGCCTGGTACTCACCATTGCGGGCATTCTCTTGGTGCATACGGCACGCGCGCAGCCGTGCGCTGCCACCGCTCCCGGTACGGTTCAGCTGTGGTTCCCGGAACCCCGCGGTTTTGTTCCACCCCTTTTTGCGCCGCAACCGGGTTTCAAAATACAAGGAACCGGAGACCGATTGGTCCACCACCTCCACGGCCTCGGGGGCGACGGAACCAGCTGGAACCTGGTAGCTGCGCGCACTTCCTACGGAGGCGCCCCAAACTTTCCAGCCCGACGCGTTCCCTACAGCACACCGCCTACTTACTACCACAACGGCTCCCTGGCGGACGCGGCCTTGGACGCGCATGCCGCTATTGCAACCGCCCACCAAGCACTGGGCGCACCTTTGGGCTTGCAGCCTGCCAACAACTTGGTGGTTGCCCACAGTTTGGGCGGTGTGGTGGCCCGCAAACTGGACGACTTGTACCGAGACAGCTCGGCCTTCCAACGCCAGTTTGGCGGCGTGGCCACCTTCGGTTCGCCGCATATGGGTGCCGTTGCGCTGTACAACGCCAGCCCCAACGGTCTGGACATGGCCCGACCCTTTGTAGCCGAGGCCTGCGCGGTACTGGGGCATCCGGAGGTGGTGGTCTACCCCTCGTTGCCCCTGCTGCGTTGGGTGCCCGGCTTGGACCCCCTGTTGAAGCAAACCGTCCAGTCGTCCTGCGGAACCGTGGGAAAAGTCTTTACGCCCTTTGCCGCCCGCGATTTTTACCGACCGATCACGCTGGACCTCCTGCCGTGGAGCGCTTCCATCCAAAACCTGCACACGCAAGGCAGTGAAGTCCCCATCGTCGCCTTCTACGGCGTGGAAGAGGAGCCGGTATTTTGGAGAACGGCCCAGTCTTTTTTCTCTTTGGACTCCCTGGGCGTACAGCAAATGACCGACCCCTTCAACGCCACGGACGATCAGGGTTTGGTCAACTTCGCACAACGGGAACGCGATCGTTTTGACGCGCTGGCCGACGCCGCTTCAGACCGTGCCTTGGCCTACCGCGAAGCAGCACATGCCTGGCGCTTGGCGGTTCCCTTGGCCATCTACTACCGAAAGCGCGCCACGCAAAAAGAGGTGACTGCGGCGGCTCTGGAAGCTGCCGAACGCTGGTACGTGCACGCCAACGGGGTGTACAAAACCATCGTTGGGGCACAGGAAATTCACTGGATGCAAGACGGTTGGTGGTGCACGTGCGTGAACCTGCAAACCGGGGCAGTAGAACGTTCCCGTGCGGAATCGCCCGACGATTGCGAACCGAGCGGCGGTTTTGAAGACTGCCACGCCACCCCCCGGTACGTGCTCCGCGTATTTCAGTACGAGAGCGATGGCATGGTGCTGGCGCACTCCGCAGGCAATGTGAATGGCGCCGTGCTCTCGGTCCGACTCCCCAAAACGAACCACCAGCAGATGCGCAACTGCACGGAAACCAAGGACAAACTGCGGCTGCTGTACAACGGACAACTTTCCAACGCAGGGTTCTTTGCCCTGCCCGTGCGATGATGAAGCCGGGCACTTTTACAGCGGCGGTCGCGTTGTTCGCCTTGTTCGGTTGGACGTCGTGCACCGAGGGAACGGTGACACCTCCGCTCCCTGATCCCTGGATTTCCTTGTGGACCTTCCATCCCCGCGCCGGCGCTGCCGGCGCGGGGATGGGCCCCTGGTCCTGCTCCGAAAACGTGGTGGCCTCTTCCGGCGATTCCCTTTGGCTGCTCCACGGACGCACCGGCACGCCCCTCCAAAAAGCCTACCTGCCTCGCACTTGGACCGACGGCTCCTACCCCGGTTCGGCGTCGCTGCAACAAGGAGCCTGGGCCTACCTGTTGGGATACAAGGGCATCCTGGTGCTTCACCTCCCGACCCTCCGCTGGAGGGAGCTTCCCTGGCCGTCCCCCACCCACCCCGACGAAACCCAATGGGTAGAGCCCGCGCTGTTTGCGGGACCGGGGAGTTCCGTTTGCGTCATTTCCAAATCCACAGGTGTGGGCGCGCGTTCCGTGGACCCGGGCGAAAGCCTCACCAACGGTTGGACGTCCACGGCCTGGGTCTGGAATCCAGACAGCACATTCGAACAGGGAGCGTGGAGAGTCCTTTGGAAGCAGGGGTGGCGGGGCGCGTTCGTCGGCAGCGCCGACGGACTCGCCCAGTCCCCGGGCGTGCCCGGGGACGCACCAGCTGGCTGGTGGCGCCACCGCGCTCCCCATTCCGGAACCTTGATGCACTCCTCCGGGAGCACGGTTGCGTTGCGCGGCAACCCCGTGGCACACCCGCCGGTGGTCCTCAACCCCAGCCAGGTGGCGGTTCTGTTGGAACACAAAATCGAGTCCTACCGCGCCAACGGAACCCAATGTTGGTCCGTAATGTACTCCGACACCACGCAATTGGACCGCACACTTTGGTTGGGTTGGGCCGTCGGAACAAAGGAACCGAGTGCCTTCAACGGTGCTCCATCGCTTTGGGTGAAGGGTTCCGACGATCAACTGTGGTTGGTACGGACGTCGGACGGATGGGTGGAACGGCGGTGGAATCGGGCGGGCTGGTCTCCGTCGGGCAGCCCAAAATTGGACGTGCACGGAGGTCTGTGGTACACGGCCGAAGGGGCGCTCTGGCGGGCCGCATTGGACCGGTTGGACCGGATGGTGGATGCGCAATGCACGGGGACGCCGGCGGTTTGGAACGAACCTCGGGGCACGGCGGTTGCGGTCCGCGACGGCATGAAAATATCGGCCTACCTTTGCAGATAACCATGAATGCCATCAACATCCTCCTGCTCGGTTCCGGCGGTCGCGAACATGCGTTCGCTCGTGTTTTGAGCCAAAGTCCACTCTGCAACCAACTCTACATTGCTCCGGGCAACCCCGGAACCGCGTTGGAGGGAATAAACGTGGACGTCAATTGGCAAAACACCGAGGCTTTGGCGCGTTTTGTAGCCGAATCGGGCGTTTCGTTGGTGGTGGTGGGGCCGGAAGATCCCTTGGTTTACGGGTTGCGCGACGTTTGCGCCGCGCATCCGGGGCTGAGCCACCTGGCATTCATTGGGCCGGGCGCCTCCGGCGCCCGGCTGGAAGGGTCCAAAGATTTTTCCAAAGAATTCCTGGGGCGGCAAGGAATTCCCACCGCGGCCCACCAAACGTTTACCCCGGAAACCGTCGACGCCGGTTGTGCGTTTTTGGCCACCTTGGCGCCTCCTTACGTATTGAAAGCAGACGGATTGGCGGCCGGCAAAGGCGTTTTGATTTTATCCTCCCTGGAAGAAGCCCAAACCGAATTGCGCGCCATGCTCCTGGAAGCCAAATTTGGCGAGGCGTCGGCCAAAGTGGTGGTGGAGGAATTCTTGGACGGTATTGAATTTTCTGTTTTTGCGCTGACCGACGGCGAACACTACGTTTTACTGCCGGAAGCCAAGGACTACAAACGAATTGGCGAGGGCGATACCGGCTTGAATACCGGCGGAATGGGTGCCGTTTCCCCGGTGCCTTTTTGTACGCCAGAAGTGATGGAGGAAGTGCGGAGCCGTATTGTGGAACCCACGGTCAACGGATTGCGCTCAGAAGGGATTCCGTACGTTGGATTCCTGTTTTTTGGCTTGATTCGGTGTGCCGACGCCGTCAAGGTGATTGAGTACAATTGCCGCATGGGCGATCCCGAAACCGAAGCCGTTCTGCCCCGACTCAACGAGGATTTGGTTGCCCTTCTGATGGACGCCGCAAACCATCAATTGACCAACCGCACGGCTGCCGTGCGTCCGGGAGCGCAATGCGTAGTGGTTTCGGTAGCGGGCGGCTACCCCGAGGCCTACGGCAAAGGAGACCCCATTTCGGGATTGGATCACTTGGATCCCCTCGGTCCCACGGTGGCCTTTCACGCAGGAACCAAGAAGTCTGGAGACGACACCGGCGTGGTCACCAACGGGGGACGCGTATTGGCGGTATCTTCTCAAGGCAAAAACGCCTCGGAGGCGCTTGCGGCAACCTACGAGGCGTTGTCTAAAATTTCATATCCCGGACAGTACTACCGTCGGGACATCGGAAACGATTTAAGGAGCTGACGCGAGCGAAACGCGTTTCTACCGAGGGCTTATTTTTCGCCGGCCTTCTCGTGCTTGCGCATTTCGCCAATCCAGTAGAGCAAACCGCCGGAGATGATCAAGGAGAACAAAATATTGGGCAAATTGCCCGCGAAGGGAACGAGCTCCAACGTCCAGTAGAGAAATTCTCCCAAAGCTTCAAAAACAGTGCGCAACGGCATGGCGAAATTCTTTAAATTTCCACAAAGATAAGATGTTAACCGGCTTCTTCAAAAGCAATAAACCCATCGCCGGCCTGATGCTGGTGATCCTGCCCATGGTGCTGCTGCCCGGATTGGCGGTTGCCCAACCGCGCCCGGTCTGGGAAATGGTTCTTTTGGCTGTTGGTGCAGGGCTTTTGGCCGGAACAGTCAACTTGTTTTTGATCTACCGAAGCGGCTACCTGAAGACCACTTTTCTTTTGGGGTGGGCCTGGTGGGTGGTGGCTGTTGGCCTCAGTCGGAGCGGTTCCGGATTGAGCTGGGTGGACCTTCTGGCGGCCATCCTGGTGGTTTTGAGCACCGGATTTGTCTTCACCTTGCACCAGCCCGTTGGTCAAAAAGACAGCGTCGCATTAAATGTGGGCCTGCTCGGCGCGCTGTCCAGTTGGATTCATCCCGACGCAACCGTGGTTTTGCCCCTGGCGTGGTTGGGAATGGGTCTCTACGGTCACCTGAGCCTTAGGCGCGTCTTTTTGACGCTGCTGCCCGCTATCGGTACCTGGGCGCTGCTCTATCCGCTGGCATCCCATTTTCCCGAGTTCTTGCAGCCCAACCGCATGCCGTCCTTTTTTGACGGAAGTGCCTATCCGCAGGAACTTCCCGTGGGGTGGATTTGGGCGGGGGTGACGTTCTTGCCCATTTTGGGACAATCCATAGCTGCCTTGTCCAAAGCAAAGTTGGTCAAACGCCACGCCATTCAATTTTCCTTGGGGTCCGTATTTCTCTTGCTGGCCTGGGCGGCGGTGCTGCCGTCCGCCTGGGTTTGGCTTCCCGGAGCGCTGTCGGTTCCCGTGGCCTTACTGACCGCGAATGCCTTGGACTACACCCAACGCGGGTGGATTCGTTCGCTGTGGATTTTGGGGTACTTACTGGCCGCTGTATGGGCCGCTTGGGGCGCTTCCGTGGACCTCAGTTTCCTTTCGGAAGAAATAGCTTTTTGAGCTCGGTGGCCTCATTGGGCTCCATTTTTCCGGCCAAAATGAGCGCCAATTGACGCCGGCGCAAGGCTCCGTCGAACCGCTGCTTTTCCAATTCCGTTTCGGGCTCAATGGGTGGAACCGAAATGGGGTTGCCCAATTGATCGACCGCCACAAACGTATACATGGCTTCGTTGCAACGAATTGCATTGCCCTGGCCGCGCTGATCTTCCATGGTCACCTCCACATAAACTTCCATAGAGGACGAAAATGCACGCGAAACCTTGGCTTCCAAGGTGACGATGCTGCCCACGGGTATGGCTTGTTTGAAGGAGACGTTGTTCACACTCGCCGTTACGGCAATCCGACGCGAATGTCGGTGGGCGGCGATGGCGGCGCACCGGTCCATCCAGCTCAGCAATTGGCCCCCAAAAAGATTGTTCAAGTTGTTGGTATCGTTCGGCAGAACGATTTCGGTCATCACCGTGAGCGACTCCGACGGGCGTTTTGCCTTCATGGTTGCGGGTTGCCGCGGAAAACCCAAACTGCCGGGAAGGATTTCTTCAATACTTCGCGCTGGGCTTGGGCCTCTTCTTCCGTGCGCGCACTGCCTGCTGCAACCTTGGTGGTTCCTAAGGACGTAGGCACAATTTGTGCGTTCTGACCCTGAGCACGCAACGTGCTCACCAAGCGCTCCGCATTGGCGCGGTCGCCAAAGGCACCCACCACCAAATAGTAATGGTCTTTGGATTCTTGGGTGGCCGTTACTCCTTTGCTGGAAGTGCTGGTCTTCTTGGCGCTTGTTGCGGAAGTGGTTGACTTGACTTCTTTGGATACCGACGCTGCAGGAGCATCTGCCTGTGCGGGCTTCGCCCACGCCGCATCTACTCGAGCGGGTTCATTGGCTGGCTCTTCATCGCGCGAAGCTTCCGCCTGGGGTTGCGAAACCGGCGGGGCCGGGGTCTCAACGGCCGGAGCAGGCTCTGCCGTTTTGGTTGCAGCCGCGGGTGCTTCAACCTCTTTTTGAGGCGACACAGGCTCTTCGAGCGGGGGTTGCGAGAATAAATCCATGGACGGCCACGCTAATTTTGGGAGACGCATCCACGACGCTTCGTGGAGGACGTTTTGAACATCTTGTTGAAATCCAGGCTTCGTGCCGCCCACCACCAACAGTCCAACGATGCCGGTGAAAACCGCCGCAGAGCGAATCGGTGCCAACCACTTTTCTCGGTTGGAACGAATCCGACGATCGGACAAGGGGCGTACGGGGGGAGCCGCCCTTTCTTCCGAATGATCGGCTGATGGGATCCGCGCCGCAGCAGGGGCCGTACGGGCAGCTGCCGAAGGAGTTGCGGGTTCCGGGGCGGAAGACCGGACTGGAGAAACGGTAGCGCGCAGGGAGCGAACCGGGACTTCGTTGGCAGGGACCAACACCGGCAATCGATAAATGGGCAAACCGTAGGACTCGGGCAAGAAATTCGCCTCGAGCGCGGGTTGAAACACCCACTGAAATGTGTTGCGGAGGGAAAATGCCCCAATAGACTCCAGGAAAATGCGTTCGCCGCGGTCCAACCGTACCCGCCATCCGCGCACTACATTGTGCACCAAACGGGTTGCTTCGGCAGCATCGCATCCTTCTACGGAGGCTACTTGACGCAGGAAGGATTCCCCACGTACCGCTTCGTTGGGGGAGAAAGAAACGCGGCGAGCTGGAGGCAGAAAAAGCCCGGAAACCAATTGAATATCAGCGCCGTAGGGGCGTACTGTAAACACTCCCCAACCGGGAACCTCCACGGAATCGCTGGCACACAGCGCGTGGAAAAGGTGCTGGCCCAAGCGGGCTTCGGAGAAGGTGTTTGTTTGCACGGTAGTTAGGTTCCCGTTTACCGGGACTAACAAAGATACGGAATTCTTTCTACCGGCAATAAAACGCACCACGCACAGGGCTTCAACGAATTGTCCCGATTTACTTTGGAGCAAACGTAAGGGCGGTGTACTTTTGTTCAAAATTTAGACCCATTCTAAACAAGCACTCGGATTTTGCGGTTAACCCCATGAAACCGGTGTTGAACTGGGTCCAATAACAACCGTTCCTAACCCAAGTCCCACCCCCATGGTGCACGTATCCGATGCTGCCGCCCGTCAAATCCAGCGCCTCCTCAGCGACGAAGGCCGGAGCGACGCCTTTATTCGCGTTAGCGTGAAAAGCGGTGGCTGCAGTGGCCTCAGCTACGATTTTGGTTTTGTGGACGCCCCCGAGGAAGGCGACCAAACGTTTGAAGAGCACGGCGTCAAGATGCTCGTGGAGAAAAAGAGTTTGCTCTACTTGTTGGGCACCACCCTGGATTTCAGCGGCGGTCTCAACGGCAAGGGCTTTGTGTTCAACAACCCCAACGCAGCGCGCACCTGCGGCTGCGGCGAATCCTTTGCGGTATGAGCCAAGACGAAATCCTGGAAGGCGTCACCTCCGCCGAGTACAAGTACGGTTTCACCACTGATTTTGAGTCCGATAACCTGCCTCCGGGCTTGGACGAGGACGTGATCCGAGCACTGTCGGCAAAAAAGAACGAACCGGAATGGCTGACGGATTGGCGCTTGGAAGCCTTCCGCATTTGGCAGTCCATGGAAGAGCCGGAATGGGCCAACGTTCGGTACACCAAACCGGACTACCAGGCCATTTCCTACTATTCCGCGCCTGTCAAAAAGCAGGTGAACAGCTTGGACGAAGTCGACCCCGAACTGCTGAAAACGTTTGAAAAACTGGGCATCAGTTTGGACGAACAAAAACGTTTGTCTGGCGTGGCCATGGACGTTGTGGTGGATTCCGTCAGCGTCGCCACCACCTTCAAGGCCACCCTGGCCGAAAAAGGCATCATCTTTTGCAGCATTTCCGACGCCGTACACGAGCACCCCGAACTGGTGCGCAAGTACTTGGGGACGGTGGTTCCGCGCACCGACAACTTTTTTGCCGCACTCAACAGCGCCGTGTTTACGGACGGCAGTTTTTGCTACATCCCCAAAGGCGTTCGTTGCCCCATGGAACTCTCTACGTATTTCCGCATCAACCAAGCGGGGACGGGTCAGTTTGAACGCACCTTGCTTATTGCGGACCAAGGCAGCTACGTAAGCTACTTGGAAGGTTGCACCGCACCCTCGCGCGATGAAAATCAGCTGCACGCTGCGGTAGTAGAATTGGTGGCACTAGACGATGCAGAAATCAAGTATTCGACGGTCCAAAACTGGTACCCGGGCGATGCCGAGGGCAAGGGCGGGGTCTTCAATTTTGTGACCAAGCGCGGTATTTGCGAGAAGCGCGCCAAAATCTCTTGGACCCAAGTGGAAACGGGTTCCGCGGTGACGTGGAAGTACCCCAGTTGCATCTTGAAAGGAGACGACAGCGTGGGCGAATTTTACAGCGTGGCGGTGACCAACCACTACCAGCAAGCAGACACCGGCACCAAGATGATTCACTTGGGCAAGCGCACCAAGAGCACCATCATCAGCAAGGGCATCTGCGCGGGGCACAGCAACGGCAGCTACCGCGGATTGGTAAAGATGGGGCCGCGCGCCGAAGGCGCGCGTAACTTCTCCCAGTGCGACTCCCTGCTGATGGGCGACGGTTGCGGCAGCCACACGTTTCCGTACATCGAGATCCAAAACAAATCTGCCCAAGTAGAACACGAGGCCACCACCAGCAAAATTGGGGAAGACCAAATCTTCTACTGCAACCAGCGCGGCATGGACACCGAAGCGGCCATCGCCCTGATTGTGAACGGTTACTGCAAAGATGTTTTGAAACAACTCCCCATGGAATTTGCCGTGGAGGCCCAAAAATTACTCGCCATCAGTTTGGAAGGATCCGTCGGATAATCCGCAAACCCGCCCGAGCGAAACAGAAGAAATCATGCTATCCATTCAAAATTTACAGGCCGGTTTGGCCGACGGAACGTCCATCCTCAAGGGCATCAACTTGGAGGTTAAACCCGGTGAGGTTCATGCCATTATGGGACCCAACGGCTCCGGTAAAAGCACCTTGTCCAGCGTGGTGGCCGGTCGGGAAGAATACGAAGTCACCGGCGGTGATGTTCTGCTGGACGGCGAATCCCTATTGGATTGCTCACCGGAGGAGCGCGCCCACAAGGGGATCTTTTTGAGTTTTCAATACCCCGTGGAAATTCCCGGCGTATCCGTCAGCAACTTCATCAAAACCGCACTGAATGCCCACCGCGCTGCGCGCGGCGAAGGGCCGTTGGAAGCCGCTTTGCTGCTGAAAAAAATGCGCGAAAAGCTGGAGCTTCTGGAAATGGACAAGAGCTTTTTGAGCCGTTCGTTGAACGAAGGATTTTCCGGCGGCGAAAAAAAGCGCAACGAAATCTTCCAAATGGCCATGCTGGAGCCCCGTTTGGCCATTTTGGACGAAACGGACAGCGGCCTGGACATTGACGCCTTGCGCATTGTGGCCCAAGGAGTTAACGCCTTGAAGAGCCCCACCAATGCGGTGGTGGTCATCACGCACTACCAGCGTTTGTTGGAGTACATCGTACCGGACTACGTGCACGTTTTGCTCCACGGAAAAATCGTCAAAAGCGGCACCAAGGATTTGGCGCTGGAGTTGGAGGAGCGCGGGTACGACTGGATCAAAAAAGAAAACGCCGGCAAATAATGCACAATACGTTGCTGAATTTATACGCGGAACACGAGGCAGACTTGGCCCGGGAAAGCGGCGATGCGGTTGCGTCCAAACGACGTGCGGCCATCGATCGATTTGAGGCGTTGGGCTTTCCCACCAAGCAGTGGGAATCCTGGAAGTACACTTCGCTGAAAACCACCCTCGCAACGGAATACACCACCGTGCCGCCGTTTGCCTCCGCGAGCCAACACGCGCTGGAGTTTAAGGACCTGGAGTCCTACTTTTTGGACGAGTTGGACGCGTACCGCGTGGTGTTTGTCAACGGAGTCTATTCTTCCTGGCTGAGCAGCACCACCCACCAAGGCATCGACGTGTGCACGCTGGGCAGCTCTTGGCGCAAAAACCCAGAGTGGTTGGCGGAAAACTTTGCCGCTTTGGACGAATTGGACGAGCCCCTGGTGCTCCTGAACCGTGCTCTGGCCCGGGAAGGCGCCCTCGTGCACGTTCCCAAGAACACCGCCGCAGACAAGCCCATTCAAATCTTCTACTTCACCACGGAGGACGAACCGTTGTTTGCCCAGGTGCGCAACATCGTAGTAGTAGAGTCCGGAGCGCGGGTGGAAATCGTGGAGCGGCACCAAACCCTCAACGGCAAAGCCCACTGGACCAATGCCGTCACCGAAATTCGCGTGGCCCCCAACGCCCACGTTCGGTACACCAAATTGCAAAACGACCTGTCCACGGCCACGCTCACGGACGCCACTTTTGTGCACCAAGCAGCGGACAGCACGGCCGTAGTCAATACCTTCAGCTTCGGCGGCAAACTCACCCGCAACGACCTTCGCTTTCACCTCGCCGGATCCAACGCGGAGGCGCATTTGCACGGATTAACCCTCATCAACGGCGACGAACACGTGGACCACCGCACTTTTGTGGACCACGCCGTGCCCCATTGCACCAGCCGCGAGGTGTACAAAGGAGTGTACGACGGCCGTTCCCACGGGGTCTTCAACGGGCAAATCATGGTTCGTCCGCAAGCGCAAAAGACCCTGGCCTTCCAGCAAAACGACAACCTGTTGTTGAACGATCGTGCGCAAATAGACACCAAGCCGCAGTTGGAGATTTTTGCCGACGACGTCAAGTGTTCCCACGGCTGCACCGTGGGCCAGCTGGATACCGACGCCCTCTTTTACTTACGTGCCCGCGGCATCCCCGAAACCGAAGCACGTGCCCTGCTCATGCTGGCCTTTGCCAACGATGCCTTGGCGCAGGTGGAACTTCCCGCATTGGAACGCAAACTCCACGCATTGATCCACAAAAAGCTCGGCGTTTCGGTGGCCTAAACGCCCCAGGAGGTCGTCAAATTCCTTATCTTCGTTGGCTTAAAGCGTGAAAACAGCCAGCGAATGAATGCTTCTTCCTACAAACGCATCAACGACCTGCTCGGTTGGTTGGTGTTTGTGATTGCCAGCGCCACCTACGTGCTGACGGTAGAGCCCACCACCAGTTTCTGGGACTGCGGCGAATACATTGCTACCTCCGTAAAACTGCAGGTGGGACATCCTCCCGGAGCCCCGTTGTTCCAGTTGATGGGCGCGGTGGTGGCCAACTTGTTGGCCGGTGACGTAACGCAGCAAGCGTACTACGTGAACCTACTGTCTGCGTTCTCGTCCAGCTTCACCATTTTGTTTCTGTTTTGGTCCATCACGGCCATTGCCAAGCGCTTGGTTGCGCGATTGGGCGAGCAGACCCCGGCCCGAACCATCGCCATTTTTGGTGCAGGCGCGGTGGGTGCCTTGGCCTACACGTTTTCCGACTCCTTTTGGTTCAGCGCTGTTGAAGGCGAAGTATACGCCATGAGCTCGTTCTTCACGGCCTTGGCCTTCTGGGCCGGTCTGAAGTGGGAAGCGGCCGTGGACCACGACCCCTACGCCAACCGTTGGTTGTTGCTGGTGGCTTATGCCGTTGGCCTCACCGTGGGCGTACACATCTTGGCCTTCCTCGTCATTCCGGCGGTGGTGATGGTGGTGTACTACAAGCTCTATAAAGAACGTTCCTGGAAAGGGTTCTTGGTAGCCAATACGGTTTCTGTGGCGGTACTCGCCTTTGTTTTTGCCATCATCGTTCCGTTCATCCTGAAAGTATTTGGCTTCTTGGAAATTCAATCGGTCAACACCGTTGGGCTTCCCAAAAACAGCGGAACGTTGCTGGCCTTTGGACTGTTCGTAGGCGCCGTAGTATACGGCATACAGTGGGCTAAGAAAGCCAACAAGCCCCTCGTATCGCAAGGCATTCTGGCGGTGGTCTTCATCATGATTGGGTACTCTACCTTCTTGACGTTGGCCATTCGTTCGAACACCAACACCCCCATCGACGAAAACAATCCGGAAGACGCCATTTCCTTGCTGGCGTACTACAACCGCGAGCAGTACGGCGACTGGCCCGTTTTGTACGGACAGAGCTTCAACGCTCCTCTGGATCCGCAGCAGCCCTACAAAGACGGTAAGCCTACCTACGCGTTCAGCGAGGAAACCGGTAAATACGAAGTGACCAACGACGGCAAGGCGTCGGTACCCAACTACGACAAGCGGTACATCGGCTTCTTCCCGCGGATGTGGTCCGATCAGTCCGACCACGTGCAGAACTACATGAGCCTGATGAAAATCACGGACAAGGAAGCCCCAATTTCCTTTGGGAAGCATTTTTCGTTCTTCGTGAAGTACCAACTTGGCCAGCTGTGGTTCCGCTACTTCATGTGGAACTTTGCCGGACGTCAAAACGACGAGCAAAATCGCTACGAATTCACCAAAGGCAACTGGATCACGGGCATTTCGTTCTGGGACGAGGCGCGCTTGGGCCCGCAGGACAACCTGCCGACGTTCCTCAAGAACAACCCGGCCCGCAACGTGTACTACGCACTTCCGCTTATTTTGGGCTTGGTGGGGCTCTTTTTCCAGTTCTCCAAAGACAAGGACCACACCTGGGTTCTGACCTCGTTGTTCCTGTTTACGGGCATTGCGGTTGCGGTCTACACGAACCAAAAGCCCTTTGAACCGCGCGAGCGGGACTACGCCTTTGTGGGCTCCTTCTACGTCTTTGCCATATGGATTGGCCTGGGCGTGGTGGCCTTGGTGGAGTGGTTGGGCAAGTTGCGTTCCACCGCTACGGCGGCCCTGGTGACCGCGGCCATGCTCGTTGCAGTTCCCGGCCTCATGGCGCAGCAAAACTGGGACGACCACAACCGTTCCAACCGCTACACCGCACGGGACATTGCCAAAGCCTACCTGGACTCCTGCGAAAAGAACGCCATTTTGTTCACCAACGGAGACAACGACACCTTCCCCCTGTGGTACGTACAAGAGGTAGAAGGCTACCGAACGGACGTGCGCATTGTGAACCTCTCCCTGCTCAACACGGACTGGTACATCGACATGATGAAGCGCAAGTACTACGAAGGCGCGCCGGTGCCCTTCCGCTTTGAAAAGAGTCAGTACGTGCAGGGCACGCGCGACGTGCTCTTCTACCAAGACATTGGCGTTCAAGGACGTTGGTACGTAGAAGACTTTTTGAATTGGACGCGTCGGGACGATGCCGCCACCAAGTTCACGGCCTACCAAGGCACGGAGGCTCCCAAGCAGTTCTCCTTCTTCCCCCAGAAGAAATGGCGCATTCCGGTCAACAAAGAGCAGGTTCTGAAGAACAACGTAGTACCCGCAGACCAAGCGGACCGCATTTTGGAGTACATCGATTGGGATTGGGGTTCCAGCGTGGTGTCCAAACGCGATTTGATGCTGATTGACCTGTTGGCCAACAACGACTGGTCCCGTCCGATTTACTTCAGCACTACAGTGGGCTCGTCTGCCAGCGGATTTTTCTGGCTGACGCCGTACTTCCGTTTGGAAGGTTTGGCCTACCGCTTTGTTCCGGTGAAGAGCGCCACTCCGGAAGGTTCGTACGACTTTGGCGACGTAAACGCCGAAGCTTGCTACAACCTGATGGTGAACCCCAAGAACGAGGCCGGTAAATTCCTGTACGGCAACATGGAAGATCCCAACGTTTATTTGGACGAAACCAACCGCCGCTTGTGCTTCAACCTGCGCACCACCTTTGGGCGTGCAGCCTCTACGTTGGCCATCCAAGGCCAAAACAAGAAGGCCATTGAAATGCTGGACTTTGGCATGCAAAAGATGCCGGTGGAGCGCTTTGGCTACGACTACTTCTTGCTGAGCATGATTGAGGGCTACTTCCGCGCCGGTGCCAAAGACCAAGCCAACAAATTGGTGGACGGTTTTGCGGCCTCGCTGGACGAAAACCTCAGCTACTACGCGCAGTACCGTGGCGCCAAGCGCGCGTTTGTGTCCCAAGACATCGAAGGCGATTTGCAGTACTACCAAATGCTGGTGCGCTTGTCTTCCGCGTACAACGGAGGCAACTTTGACCCGGCCAAAATGCAAAGCGATCCGCTGTTTGCTCGCTACGCGGAGCAGGCTTCGAAGTTTCAGTAAGGCGCCAAATACGCTTTAAAACGAAGGGGCCCGGCGCTTGCGCGCCGGGCCCCTTTTTTTGGTCTTTTTTGCGCGCGCGGTGCGCGCGCCTCCTACTGATGCTGAAACCCTTGCGCCTTCAACTCCACCTCTTGGCCGGAATTCAGCACCAACCAGCGTTGGGGTGACTCCGTGAGGTGGCCAATGGCCGTGAGGTTGGGATTGCCCTTGATCTTGTCCCAGTCGGACAAAGGAACCGTGAAGAGCAATTCGTAGTCCTCGCCGCCGTTCAGCGCTGCCGTGATGGGGTTGATGCCAAACTCCTCCGCCAAACGGATGACCGTGGGGTCCATGGGGATCTTGGATTCAAACAGTTTGCAACCCAGGCCGGAAGCATCGCACAGGTGCAGAACCTCAGAGGAGAGGCCGTCGGACACGTCAATCAGGGAGGTGGGGCGCACGTCCAAATCACGGAGGAGACGAATCATGTCTACCCGCGGCTCCGGCTTCAATTGGCGCTCCAAAACGTACTCGTGGCCCTGAAGCTCCGGCTGCAGGTTGGGGTTGGCCTGCCAAGCGGCTTTCTCCCGCTCCAGCACCTGCAAACCCAAATACGCCGCGCCCAAATCGCCCGTCACCACCAACAAATCCGTGGCGGAAGCGCCGGACCGACGCACCGCGGTGCCCCGCTGCACGTGGCCGATGGCCGTGACGGACAGCATCAAGCCGGTTTGGCTGGAGGTGGTATCGCCCCCCACCAAGTCCACGCCGTAGCGATCGCACGCCAAATACAGGCCGTGGTAGATTTCCTCCAAGGCCTCCACGGGAAAGCGGTTGCTGACGGCCAAACCCACCAGCAACTGCGACGGCGTGGCGTTCATGGCGCAGAGGTCGGACAGGTTGACGGCCGCTGCCTTGTAGCCCAAATGCTTCAGGGGCGTGTAGGAAAGGTCAAAATGCACCCCCTCCAACAGGAGGTCCTTGGTGACCACCACCTCGGAATCGGGTCCAAAATCCAGCACGGCGGCGTCGTCCCCCACCCCAAATACGGAGGTGGAGTTCTTCAGGGTTATGGCTTCCGTGAGGCGCTGAATCAGCCCGAACTCGCCCAAAGCGGACAACGGGGTTTTTTGGGGAGTCGGTTCTTCTATCATGGCACAAATTTCGCACTACCTTTGCATTAAATTTCACCCTATGGCTCAGAAATATCAAGCCCAAATTGACGCGTTCATGGAAACCGTGCGCCAGCGCAACGGAAATGAACCGGAATTCTTGCAGGCCGTTCACGAAGTGGCCGAATCCGTTATTCCTTTTATTGAGGAAAACCCCAAGTACAAGGTTGCCAAGATCTTGGAACGCATTGTGGAGCCGGAGCGCACCATTTTGTTCCGAGTGCCCTGGACCCTAGACAGCGGCGAGGTTATGGTGAACCGCGGCTACCGCGTGGAGTTCAACAGCGCCATCGGCCCCTACAAAGGCGGTTTGCGCTTCCACCCCACGGTGAACCTGTCTGTATTGAAGTTCTTGGGCTTCGAGCAAATCTTCAAAAATTCCTTGACCACGTTGCCCATGGGCGGTGGTAAGGGAGGTTCCGACTTCGATCCCAAAGGCAAGTCCGACGCCGAAGTAATGCGTTTCTGCCAGTCCTTCATGACGGAATTGGCCCGCCACATCGGTCCGGACACGGACGTTCCCGCCGGTGACATCGGCGTGGGCGGTCGCGAAATCGGCTTCATGTTTGGCCAGTACAAGCGTTTGCGCAACGAATTTACCGGCGTTTTGACCGGTAAGGGTCGCAACTGGGGCGGTTCTTTGATCCGTCCGGAAGCAACCGGTTACGGCACCGTGTACTTCGCACAGGAAATGTTGGCCACCAAGGGAATGGACTTCAAAGGCAAAACGGCTGTGGTTTCGGGTTCCGGCAACGTGGCGCAGTACGCCGTTGAAAAGCTGAACGAATTGGGCGCCAAGGTTTTGACCATGTCCGACTCCTCCGGTTACATCATCGACCAAGACGGCATCGACGCCGACAAATTGGCCCACGTGATGGACATCAAGAACGTGAAGCGCGGCCGCATCAGCGAATACACCGCCAAGTACCCGAACGCGAAGTTTGTTGCCGGCAAAACCCCTTGGGGCGAGACGTGCGACATGGCTTTCCCGTGCGCAACGCAAAACGAATTGAACGGCGACGACGCCAAGGCCTTGATCGCCAACGGCGTGAAGTGCATTGCCGAAGGCGCCAACATGCCTTCCACTCCGGAAGCCATTGAAGCTTTTGCTGCTGCGCGTGTGTTGTTCAGCCCGGGCAAGGCATCCAACGCCGGTGGTGTAGCCACGTCCGGCTTGGAAATGTCCCAAAACTCCTTGCGTTTGTCTTGGACGCGCGAAGAAGTAGACGGACGTTTGCACCAAATCATGAAAGACATCCACGCTTCTTGCGTGAAGTTCGGTGCCCGCGAAGACGGTTCCATCGACTACGTCAAAGGCGCCAACTTGGCCGGCTTCGTTAAAGTTGCCGACGCCATGTTGGATCAAGGTCTGGTTTAATCCTTCGAGCCGCCGGTTCGCCGGCAGCGCGAAGCGCCGTACCTTCGGAACATGAATGCGTTCCGGAACCCCCAAGCCCACCGGAAGGTGGGCTTTTTTTGTGGCCTAAAGCGGGCCTTTTTTGGCGTTGCTCTGCTGGCTCTTGTCCCTACCGGCTGTACCTACTACGGCACCACCGTGGGCCTGGAACAGCTCAACGAGCAGGTACGGCCCCGCTACGTTCGGTACCGACTGGAACGCGAGCCCTTTACGGGATACGTCACCACGGATACCAGCCGCTTCCGCACGAAAGACGGACTGAAAAACGGCATGGAGCGCGTGTTCTACCCCAGCGGCTCCTTGCGCCGCGAGATCAACTGGAAAAACGGCCTGCGCCACGGAACCGAGCGCATCTACGGAGCCGAGGGCGAGCAGCTTGCGCGCATCCGGTGGACGCGGGGCAAGGAGGCGCGGTAAAAAGGCGCTTCACCAAGTAGCCCAGCGTGCGGTTCGGCCGTCGTCGGCACGCAGCACCCACCAACCTGCGGGTACGTTTTCCGGTAAAAGCGCGCGTCCTGCCGCATCTGCCTCTACCGTGAATACCGTTCTTCCGAGTGCATCCGTGCCCCACAGTTTATGACCCGCATCCAATGGCACGTAGGATTCGCCGCTGGTGTAAATCACTTTCAGCGACTTGCCTGAGTCCTTGGTGTCTTGATCTTGGCTCAGGCACAACATCTTGTTGATGCGCTTCCACAACTCGTCGGCTAAAAGAAACGGTACGGGCAACGAGGTAGGGCTGTTGCCCATCCGGACCACTACCAAATCCAAACTGGGAACCACAAACAAGATTTGACCGTTTTTACCCAAAGCGGCAAACGCGTCGGCAGGTGCATTTGGAGTGAGTGAACCGGGAAATAAAATTTGAGATTGAGGCAGGCGGTGTGCACTTTGGCCGTTGAGCCACCACAACAAACCGTACGAGGGGTTCAAGCTCTGGGACGGGGTTGTCATCTTATGAACCCACGAGGAATCAAGGACCACAGTGCCGTTCCAACGACCGTGACCTTGAATCAACAACCCATAGCGCGCCATGCTCCGGGGTTTGCTCCAGAAAACATTGTTGTCCCCAGATGGATAAAAGAAACCCTGAATACCCGTTTGCGGTCGAATACGGGATTGGACCAAAGCATTTAGGTTTTGTCCTGTAGCTCCAATAAGTACTGCGTCCAGCAAGGTATACGGTGCATTGTGGTACGCCCACCGCGATCCTGCCGGTGCTAAATACTGCAGGCAAGTAGGAAGGGTACAATCCGGATTGAACACGCCATCGTTCAAGCCCGTAGTCATGCGCAGATGATCTTCCACCCGAATTAATGTTTCTTGAGCGGACGATAAACTGCTCCAACCGGGGCCCAAATAGGCCCGGGAGGGCAGGTTGAGATCAATTTCGCCGGCCGCAACCGCTTGGCCCACCAAACCGGCCGTCAAACTCTTGCCGGCTGAGGCCCAATACCACAGACTGTCCGAAGTAAACGTGCCGAAGTATTCTTCCACCACCATGCGGCCTTGATGGAGTATCAACAATGCCTTGCTGTCTTGCTGTGCCGCGTAGGTCACCACCGAGTCCACCCCCGTAGGGCACCACCCCAACTGAGCTGGAGTTATTGAATTCCAAGCACTCCCGGTCAGCGGAGGATAATAAAGTCCTTGGGCCCACGAGTCAAGACCACCAAACAGCATGAGGTAAGTGAAAATACCTACCGCATACTCGGAAAACGGTCTTCGCAATGGGTACCTGTCTTGTGTTTTCATGTGCTTTGGATGCGCAACGCGCTCTAGGGTTTAACGCCTCTTGAAGGTAGGTAAAATAGCTTTCAACTACATCCGCTTCTCGTGCATGTCCTCATTCAAAAAGTATTTTACTTTGAGTTTTATATTACCCGTTTTTAATATATTCTGTGTAATATTGTACTCAAATGATTGCATCCTCGCTCAAAATCCTTCCGCCCAGCACCCAACGAACGTTGGAAACCCTGGGCGAAAACGTGCGCAAGGCGCGCCTGCGGCGCGCCCTCACCACCGCACGCGTGGCCGAACGCGCCGGAATCAGCCGCAAAACACTGTACCAAATCGAACGGGGTAGCCCGGCCGTGGCGCTTGGGCACTACGCCGCGGTGCTTTTTGTTTTGGAACTGGACGGCGAACTGGGTGCCGTGGGCGCGGCGGATCCCTTGGGACGCACCCTGCAGGACGGACGGATGCTGGCGGCAAAAGGAAGCCGGGGCTGATCAGGACCGAACCCGACGGTCTCGGCGTACCGCGCGACGCTCCATGCGGCGCACTTTTTTGATCATGCGGTCGCGCTTCAAGCGCGCTTTGGCCAAGCGCAGCACGCGACGCTTTTCACGCAGTTCCTTGCGGGATTCACGCACTTCCTTGCGGCGTTGCGCCAGGGTTGCGCGCGAAGGGGATGCCTCAACGGCGGGGGCCGCTGCCGAACGCGGAACGCGCACGGCGGGACGAATTTGTGCGGTACCGGATACAGATACCAGCACGGTCAAAAAGAACAGAAAGAAGATGCGCACAACCACTTAACGGTTTGCAGATTGGCGATGGGCGGGCTTTTCAGCACAAAAGTTTGTTCGGAGAACTGAACTTTCGGCTACCACAAAACTGTCAAGCGGAGACGAAACCCCGCCTATTGCCAATTTGCTGTTAGCGGTTCGGGCTTTTTTATGTCTTTTATTATTATTGCTTAGTTCCAATTATTTCTTTTTTTCGTTTCAGTTATGTGAGCAAGATGATGGTTACAATGCCAAGCATAAACTCCTATATATTCGTCAACTCTGTAAGTTTTTCCGTGTTCAGGATGAATAAAAATTCTTCCATATTGTTCGTCTGTCAAACTATTTAATAAAACTGTCCATCTTTCGTGAATCCCTTCTATCATTTTCAAGGAAGGTTGGATAGGCATACTTTTGGTGTCAATAAGTTCAGCCCAACGTTCTTCAAAATATGGTTTTATTGTTGGTTG
>Ga0315906_10002673_pt1 | contig 24501 bp, 38 predicted proteins | sample LakEriMetagenome_4_FD_203526 | JGI IMG/M metagenome (GOLD analysis project Ga0315906, IMG submission 203526) | Freshwater fungal communities from buoy surface, Lake Erie, Ohio, United States - Buoy 2 MA122 | ecosystem: Environmental > Aquatic > Freshwater > Lake > Lake biofilm | place: USA...
TGTCGCCTTTGATATTGTTATTAATTCCATATTATTTGTATAATCAATATTATTGAAACATATAAATTATAAAAGTCAAGGATTATTTTATAATTTTTTATAATTATTTATACACTGTTTTAATACCTGTTTTCTGGTCTTATTTGAAAACAACGATCCTCATTTTGATCGTATTTTATATGATAATATATACTTCTATTTATAAAATTTGCTATATTTTGACATAAAGTAAGCAAGTTATCAATTATTATATCCTCCCCTTCATCGTGATTATCAAGATTGTATTGTGGTAAAAGTTGATATAAATTCATTATAAATGTTGTTCCATAAATATTTTTAGAATTATTATTAATAACTGCTTTTGAATTAATAAAAACTTTATTATTTGCAAATTTAAGCATCATGGTTGCACACTCTTTAAATAAATTGTTGTGACATTGTGGTATAAAAACTGTGTGATTTTGTATATTGTGAATTGTTACTGTATTTAATTCTTGTATCATATATTTTTTAAATAATTATTTTTTACTTTTTTTTACTTTTTTTGCTTTTGTTCCCAAAATATCGTGTGCTGTGCTGGCAAAAGCTAATGGTATGCCAATATTAACAAGTAAATATATAATACAACCTACAATACCAAGTAAAATTTTAGTTATCCAAAATCCAAGCAATCCATCAATTAAAAGCCCAAATGTAATCCAAATTGCAATTCTACCTTTTATGTCAATTTTTTTCCATTCCGATTTTGTTGTTTCAATAAAGTTTATCATAAAATTTGATATTAAGTTAATTATTTATTAAATTGTGTTTTTTTATTCATTTTCCTCTTCTGCTTGCTCTATGCCGTGCGTTTCAATTATATCTGCTGGGATATTTTCAAAGTCATTCGCATCAAACTCATCGCCTAATAAATAACCACAAATTCCAGCACCGCCTTCGTAATAACTCCCTTTTACAAGTTCAAAACCTTTGCGTTCAAGCTCCACAATGGTTTCAGTGCAAGGCGACCAAGCACTGTCTACGCATAATTTAAGCGTATTCGCTCCATCATATTCGCAGTGAATAACAAAGGCACGCTCTCTTGCTATTTTATAGAAAAAAGCATTGTCATTGTTCTCGCTTTCTGCTTGGCATTTTTTGGCAAATTCTTTTGCTTTTCTTTTGTTTTTGTGTTCTAACACAATGTAATTATCGCACCAGTTTGGCATATAGTTTAGATTAAATTAATTATTTTTAAATGCTTTTGTGATAAGTTTTACTACCTCGTTTTTATGGCGTTTGTATCCAATTCCCACAATATCTAAGTCTTTTGTTCCAATGATTGATTTGATATTCGCAACGGCAAGATTGCATTTCGTTCCGCTTTCAATAAATACTTCAACAGTCGCTCGCTTTGTTTTAGTTTCTTTGTTGACCTTTAAAACAACGCCCCAATAGTTATAGTAATCACGCCCTTGCAATTCAAGCGTGTCAATTTTTATTACTGCACCAACTTTTAAGTATTTATCCTCAACAAGTTCAGCATCGTGCTTGTATGTATTCCACGCTTGCTGTCTATCAAGTTTATCTTTCAATGTTTCGGTATCAAAACTTTCAAGATATTCTTGATATTGTTCTTTTGAATAACTCGGTCTGAAGTCTCGCATATTTGTGAGATATGTTATAATGTCTTGTCTTTGCATAATATTTGATATTAAAAATTAATCTTGTTTTGTTTCAAGCCATCTTGAAAAGTGTTCTGTGTATGTCTCATCGCCGTAAAAGTCGTCCATGCCACCACATTCAATGTATTCTTCAATCTCTTCTGCCGTTCCATATCCTTCAAGCACTTCGGCAAAATCTCTTTTATTAAGCCATTCGCCTGCAACTTTAACATAATCTGCTTCGTGTGGCACTCCTTCTTTATCCATTATCTCTTTGTTGTTTATAATCCATTTTTCAGTGTGTAAATACACATCCTCAACAAAACCATCTTCGGCACACTGTTCCAAGATATACTGCGTGATATAAGGCAGTAATTCAAGAACATTTTGCATCTGTTCTAAAAAACCAATTTTGCCATTTTGAATAAGCATTGTTCCAAGAATATAAGAAATTTCTTTGTGTAATTGTTGTGTTTCAGCGTTTGAAATAATAAGCATAAAAGTATAAAAAAGTTAAATAAAATGAATAATTGATTGAATATTGTTAGCTTGCAACTCGTCTTGAAGTTTGCTTGCTATTTCCTGTTCTTCGAGTGTGTAATAATCATTCTCATTTTCATAAACCCAATCAAAATGAATATCGGCGTTAATTTCGTAAGCAAATAAATCACCACTTGAATTACAAAATCTATCTACTTCTTGATTTTCAATCATCTTATCAATTAATGCCAATGCTTTTTCGCATTGAATTTGGCAAGATGATATTTTTTTCATTGTTGTAAAGTTTTCTTGTAGCATATATTTAAAAAAAAATTAATAATGTATTACTTCGCAAGTTATTTGTTTTAAAACCGCTTGCAATTCGGTATAAAATGCTTTCCCATCTTCACTTTCAAAATCATCTTCTTCAAGTGCATTTTCCACACTTTCAAGTGCTTCGTGTAACAAATATTTACCACCAACATCATAAGTATATTCGGTATAATAATTCACGCAGTTATCATCTTCAATATGCTTGTTTATCAATTCCTTTGCACGCTCTGGCAAATAACAAAAATAATTTTTCACTTCAATAAAGTTTGTGTTTCTTACATTGAAATCGTTTATATCTTTTACATTCGCATCAAATAAAGTCAATTTTCTTTCAGTTTTATCAAGTATATTCACTTTATCAATTCCGTGTATTTGCATTATTTTAATTACTCGTTCACACATTGTGCTAAACTCCTCCCAAAAATAATCTCTTTGCTCGCCATTACAATCCGCTTCCACGCCTTGCTTTTCAATGTAATTAATAAATCCTTGTAATTTTGCAATATCAAAAATAAACCACTCCTCGCTCCTCTCGTCATCTGTAAAGTCCACATAATCATTAATAAAATTCTCGTGTTCTTTCGGGTATAAGCGGTTTAATTCGTTTTGAATTTCTTGTCCTGTTGTGTAAATTTGTTTTAGCATAAATGTTTTAAATAAGTTATTAAATTTCGGTTTTTAAATTGGTTTTTATTGTGATAAATTTTCATGTTTTCATACATTTTTAATTAAATTGTTATTTTTTTATAATTTTTTGAATATTGAATTTTTACTATGTTTCTAACAACTGCTTTCAATCCATCATAATCAATCATTTTGTAAATGCTTTCTTTATTCACGCCGTAATCTTGACAAGTTTTTAAAATTGCCCCAATTATTTCTTCGGCACGCTCTTTATTTTGAAAACCAACAACCATATTCAAGTCATCAATCCAATCTTGCAAGCCGTTTTGTAATAGTTTGTCTAACATACATTAATTAAATAAATAATCCTCATAATAATAGTAAAGCAACTCTTCCAAGTGTGTTTTTAAATTTAATTGGTGCGGTCTGTAATATTTTGCAAGTTTATGCCAAACGCTCTTTTTTAATTTATCTGCATCAATTACAATATAAGGGTCTTTGCATCGCTCAACTTTCATTGTATTTTGTAATTCGCTTGCAACTTTTTCACCAAAAACTGGTTTTATTGAATATTCGCAAAAATCAACAATTATATCCTCACAAATATTTTCTTTTTCCGCAACTGTTTTTGTAATTGGAAAGCCATATAATGAATTGCAAATTCTCTGACATAAATCTTTTACGCCGTTTTTTATGCTTTCAATTTGAAAATAATTATTAAAATACTCATCATCATAATGTTCTTTCAAATAAGCAACCTGCTCTTTCACGAAAAAATATTTTTCAATTTGTGTTTCAATATGCCCACGCCCAATATCATTACATTCCTGTAAATCGTTTGTGTAATCCCTAATTGTCTTTTCAATATATTGTTCTAATGTTGTAATAATTTTTTCCTTGTTTTCTTTTTTCATTTCTAAATGTTTCATATAAGTTTAAATAAATGTTATTTTTGAATTTGTTTTTGTAGTGCTAAATTAATTAGCGTTTTAATAAAAGTTTTTTTACAAAAGCCACCACCATTGATACAAACATACTGCCTATTCACGCTTTGTTTTAATAATTGTTGCGTCTCCGTTGTAATGTCTAAAATCTCGCCGTTGTGAATACATAAAACTAAAAATTGAGTATAATTTTTATTAATATCCTTGATGTAAATTGTGTTTAAATCAATTGCATTGAAAAAACTTTTTGCCATTTCAAATATTTCTTTTTTTGTCATATAAATTGTAATAAATTAATTCATTTTTAAAATTGTTTGTTTGAAATTGCTTGTTTGAAAAATTTATATTCTTGACATTGAAAATCATAATCATTCAAATCTTGCCAATTTATTGTTTTTTCATAAATCAATTCACTTACTGGTTCATAATATATTCCATCGCTCGCCCTCACATTCTCAGTATCCTTGACAATCTCACAAATAAGTTTTGTTTCATTTTCATAAAACAAGATATGTAATGAAAAGTATCCGTCACAATATCCGTCATCATCATTTCCACCTTCCCTTGTAAAGTATATCCTGTATTCCAAGCCGTGTTTATAAAGTGCTGAAAAGCCATCATAACTTCCCAATTCAATAAGTTCTTGTTCTACCACCTCCAAATCAAAAGTGTGTGGTTTTTCACAAATATTCTCGCCTTCAACTTTTGTCTCTCCAAGATATAAATTACTTGATTGATTATGAATTTCTAATAAGAAATCCTTTGCATATTGTTTTTGTTGTTTTCTTTCGCAATCTAAATCTCGCAAAGTGCTTTCATCAATTATCTTGTTTTGATTGACAACTTTTTTAATAATTTTATTATAAATTTTACTACTTTTAATCCCCATACATTGTGGCGTTTTGATAATCATTCTTGTTTTCATAAATTTATTATAATTGTTATGTTGTTTGTTTGCATAATAATTTCTACCCATTCAAGCATTGATTTTACATTCAGTTCAAATTCGTTCAATCCTCTTTTTGTATTCAAAGTTTCCAATGCACTTTTAATATCTCGTTTTTCAACAATATATAATTTTTCCGGTTCGTCTTCGCATTCGTCTATAATAAAAGTAAAGTAATCGTGGAAATCAAAAGCCTCTGTTGTTGTTTTTTTCAATTCGTTTTCAAGCTCTTTTACTGTGATATAAGTTCCTGTAATCATATTATATGTAATTAAATTTTTATTTGTGTTTTTTTAAGTGATTGATATGGTATAAAAGAGTTTAAATAAATTTCAGCTTTGTTAATAGGTATTTTATAAGCTTTAATAAAATTCACACACTCTTTTTCTTTTAATTTCACAAAATACAAGTTGCATTTATAAATTGTTATCATTCCAAGTAATCTTGATTTGAATTGCACTGTTTTCATATATTTAATTTAAGTTGTTTTTTGAAAAAGCCATCTCGTTTTTTGCTTCCGCAACTAAACGGTTTGTAATTTTATGATTTTTCACACCCTCATAAATTGCACTCTTGATTTTTTCAAGGCGTTTTTCTGCAATATTGCATCCGCCTTCGCAATTACATTCTTGTATTTCATCGGTGCAATTATCATATTCAATTCCTAAAAGCTTGCTTGCCATTTGATAATGAAAATCATTCTCAGCTATCTTTTTAAGCCATTGCTCTTTTACAATATTCCCATCATCATCAAGGCTTCGCATAATTCTCTTGAATTGTTGTAAATATCCTCGTGGGTTCAAATCTTGCCAATAATCCCAACTAAAACATAATGTCAATTTACTGTATAATTCTTTTACTGTTAAGTGTGTATTATAATGGTGGTGCGTTTTCGTTCTAATATAATTGTTTTCAGGTGCATAAATTTCTACTGTGTGCATAAAGTATATAATAAAGTTATTTACTAATTTTTGTTATGTTAATTGCTTTTACAATTGCATCTTCCAACGCTTCCTCACTTGCATCTTTCTTGATTATAACTTTTGCAAGTGGTTCGTGCCGTGGAAAGTGTATATAATGTTGTGTGTCTTGTCCCATTTCTAATTCAAAATGTTCTCCGCAATCATTAATTTTAAAAGTGATATAAAAATTTTCAAGATTATCGTGTCCACCGTTTATATTGCTATAATTCAAATTTTCCTCTTCGCATTCCCAATATTTTTCTAACTCATTCGGCTCGCCTTTGTCTTCTTTTTCACGCTCCGCATCATACCATTCTTGAAAACTTGAAAAGCCCTTGCAATATTCTCTAAAATACCAATCTTCTATTGATTTTTGCACTCTCGCAACGCATTCAATATGTTTGCTGTTAAAACAGTGGCTTTCGTCTATGTTGTTTTGAAATTCAATACAAAAGTAATCATTATATTCCCTCGCTTCACTGCCTGCCGTTTCATATCTGCTAAACGCATCAAGCACGCTTTGTTTTATTTTTCCTTGTGTCATCATATATTTTTAAATAAGTTAATCTTGTTTTTTATTAAAAATGTTATTATTCACTTCAAAAAAACTGTCAGAAATCTCTTTGAACTTTGTTTGAAATTCTGCATTATAATCCTCAATATTAAATGGTTTGTCTTTTTTCACTGTTTCCACCTCTCCATTACTGTTTAAATATTCCTTTGCAACAAGTTCCAAGTTTTTAAAATCAATGATATAATTTCCATTGTCTTGACTGACATAATCATCATATTTTTCAATATAACAACTATAACCCAAGTTCCCAAACCAATTTTGAATACAAACTGCAAAATTAAATAAATCAAATCTCATTCTTTTAATTCTTTGATTGACTGCTTGCAATCTTTTTGCACCATCAAGAAAAGCTCTAATACTTTCAATTCCACCATTCCATTGCAAATAAATATAATAATCTTTGTGTTCCTTGTCTTTTATAATACATCTATTTCCCATATATTTTTAAATAAGTTAATTAAATTTAAGCATAATAAGGTTTTCCCTATCATAATATCATTATAAAAACACATTTTCAAAAAGTCAAGTCTTTTTTTAAATATTTCTTATTTTATTATAACAAGCTATATTTATTAAGGGGGTTTTACTGGTGCTATTCAGGAAGTATATTTGTTTTATTGTGTGTTAAGTCTTGTTTTATTGTATTTTTTGTTTTTTATTGTGTTAATTTTTGTATTAATTGTTTTGAAGTGTTTTAAAAGTGTTTTGTTGTGGTCTAATGCCAAAAACACGCCCCCCTTCGCTGTTTTTCGTATTAAAAATATGATTTTTTATAAAAAAGTCTCTCAAAACACGGGGGTTATACAAAAAAACACTCAAAAACTCGTATTTTTGTTTAAAAAATCGTATCATTCCCCTTTTTTTTGATAATTGATAACAATTATTGCATTTTTAAGCTTGAAAAATCCATTTCAAGCCCAAAACTGCCATTTTTTAAAAAAGCCAAAAAATGAAAGCCCTTGTGGAATAAGGGTTTAGTCAACATTGCTCCCCGGCGGAATACAAACTTTTTTTAATTTAAAAAGTTAAAATTATTGTGTTTTTTTGTATCTTGCCAAACGGACTTTTTAAAACGCCCACCTCTTCCAAATCTTCCAAACAATCCAATAAAAGAAAGTCATTCAATTCACTCATTCTTTTCATATCCTTTTCTGTTAATCGTCTCGTTCTTTGCTTGTGTATTAAAAGCCTGTGTTCATTAATCATATTAATAACACTTTCCTTGCAAGCCATCCTTGAAATTGTTGCATCGTATAACTTGCCATCATTCATATTTGTTATTTTCACTCTTGACATATAATAATCATTAAATTGTTTTATATCCGCTTCCTGCTACTCTTTTAAATTGTTCTGGAAAATTCTTTTTTACAAGCCTTGCAAACTCCAAATTCCCCACTTCATTTAAAGCTTTGAAATATTGTAATAAAAACGGTGTTTTGTTGTCATTCTGAAAATCTTTGATAAATATTTTAAGCATATTATCTGCTTTTTTTTTGTAATCTATTTTCATATTATTTTAATTAAGTTAGTTTTTGTTATAAGTTTAGTTTTTGTAATTGTTAAGAAATACTGTTTTTGTTTCATTGTAAATAAATATTTTATCCGCCCTGTTATATATTCCCCCCTGCAAACTTTCTTTTAAATCCTCAATCCATTGTTCCCTTGCATATTTTTCTTGACTTTTTAGATCGTCATAAAGTCTTTTTTTCAAGTTATATTCAAAATCATAAAAAGCTTGCTCTATTATGTTTTTGTCCGTTCTTGTGCTTCCATTAAATCTACTACCACCACTTGATTTTGAAAGTGTTTCAATAACACGCTCCAATACTTTACTTTTTATTTTTCTTTTTTCCTGTAAATGCTCTAATTCACTGATAAAATCCAAAATATTTGTGTCCTCTTCAAATCGCCCTGCTTCTTGCCTTTTAATAAGAAAGCCGTTTATGTTGCAAAATCTATCCAAATCCCAATCCCCATTCCACGCCTTTTTATGTATAAAACGCAAGTCGTCAATAAGCCGTTTATTTCCCAATTTTTCAATAAGTTTATTCAAGTTATACTCGCCTTTGATATAAGCACAATCCCCTTGACTGTAAGATAAATTATATTGCAACGCCCCCTCCTCTTCCTTGTAATCAATTTTATTGCTTGCATCTGTTGGTCTGATAAAGCCCATCTTTTCGCTTGCAAGTTCAAAAATTGCCTCATCATAAACATCATAATCATAATTATTTCCATCATATTCATTCATTGCAATTTCTTCACAAATCTCGCTCTGCTCCTCTTCGGTTAAATCATCAAATTCAAGATAATTTTCAATGTCTCTTATTAAATCCAATTTAAGTTTTTCAATTAAAAAAGCGTCCTTGTTAGTTGTGTTGTGTGTTATATTAATCATATAAAATTTAAAAAGTTAAAAGTTATTTTGATAAAATTTGCTGTATTTTTTTAAGTGTTAAATGTTTTCCTGATATACAAAAACCGCTCTCCTCGTCACCGCTGTAATATTTTTGCACTTGCATAAATTGAAAAAGCATAAGTATAATTTGCCATAAAAGTTTAAAAAGTTAATATTTTGTAAGCAAGCCTTTCAATTGCTTCAAGTCTTGTATATGTAAGCTCTTTTTTTGTTTCAAAAAGTAAGTTCCCAATATATAAATTAAATCCCGATAATCCTCTATTTTCTTGATAAAAAGAAAAGACTTTATACTTGCCCCCTTGCTTTCTTATAAAAATCCCGTCCCAATCTCCCGCACTGCTGGAAGTGTTTAAAAGACTTGTATAAACTACGCTTTTTTTTGTTTTCAAATATTCTTTTGGTGCGTACCAATTGCCTGTTATTGTTTTATTTTTCATATAAGTTTAAAAAGTTAAAACTGCAAATTTCAAAAAAAAATTTACAAGCAAGCGGTCTTGAAAAAAACCGCAAGCCAATAAAAGTTTTTAAGCAATTTGCCAACGCCTTGCATTTTCTGGTAATCTATTAAGCATATCATTACACACAAACCAAACCGCTTTAAACACCGCCTCAATTTCATTCTCATCAAAATCAACGCCGTTGTCTTCATTTATTTCAAGAATTGCATCTTGATACTTTTCAAATACTTTTAAAATGTCTTGATTATAAATTAAATTTGAAAAGCCATAATTTTGCACGCCATATTTTTTTAAATCAAGCAAGCAGTCAAGGGGACTGTCTTCTTTTAAAATTAAATTAATTACAAATTCACGAAATTTGCAACCTGAATTGTTTTTTATTTTGATTATTTCTTGTTTTATCATATATATTAAAAAAAAAGTTAACATCAAATTGACTTCTCAACTTGATATATATTTATAAACTGGACTTTTTCAAATGTCAAGCTTTTTTTTAAAAAAAATTAATTTTTTTCCAATAAAACAAGGTTTTAATATGTATAATAATGATAATCATTATTAATAATATAATAAAAAGAGATGCTTGAAAATGGAACGGACAGCTTGCAAGATTAAAAGACTACAAAAAAGACAAGTAAAAAGAAAACTGTAAAAATTAAAAAAGTTTTTTTGTGTGCGGTAAAAATTGCATTAATCTTTTTTATTTTTATGTTCAGACAAAAAGCGGTAAAGTTTTTAAAAAAAATCTAAAACAACATGGTCTAACCACAAACCCTATTTTTTTTATTAAAACATATTTTGTTATAAATTTTTCTTTCTACAAATTAATACTAGATAATTCACACAGAAATGGCTTATTTTTGCATTTTATATCATCAAATAAGGGAAACATACCAAACAACAATAAAAATTGCTTATTGCCTTTCTAATGCGGTAAAATTTTTAAAAATTGTCTTATGTAAAAAAAGCCTATAAAAATTTTTTTTAAATTTCAATATATTACACAAAAACCCCACTTGGAGTGTGTCAGCATGTGAATTAAAAAAGTCAATTAAAATCTTGACAAATTAAATTGAGTTTATTTTATTTGAAAAAATAATTTTTTTATAAAAAATATGCCTAGAAAATATGCCCTTGATATAACAAAAAAAGTTGCACTTGCAACTGGAAATATGCAAAAAGATACAAAAGTTATCGTAGATGCTGTTTTTGAAGCAATTTTGAGTGAGTTAAAAGATGGTAATACTGTATGTATTAGAGACTTTTTTACTATGAGTCTTAAAAAAACCAAAGAAAGAGCTTACAAACATGTTAAAACAAAAGAACCCTTTGTTGTGCCAAGCAAAACAAAAGTTAAAGTTAAGATTTCAGAAATACTTACAGAAAATCTTAATAAATAATTAATTAGTGCTTATTACAAAGAAATAATTTGTCAATTACAATTTAATTCTTGACTTTTTGAAATTTTAGTTTATTAACTTTATGCCGAGGGGGGCTTCCTTCGGCAGTTAAAGCCCTAACTTATTTTTTTGTATATGCAAAATATCATTCCACTTTCAACAAACAACACACAAATTACCTTCCAGCGTCAAGAAGATGGTTATATTAATGCAACAGCACTTTGTAAAAATGCAGGCAAGCAGTTTGGGCATTATAACACAAATCAAACAACACAAGCTTTTTTAAAAGCGTTGGAAGCCGAAATCGGAATTACGATATCGGAACTTATACAAGTGCAAAAAGGCGGAGAGCCGCACCTTCAAGGCACTTGGGTTCATCCACAAGTTGCTACACACCTTGCACAATGGCTTTCACCAAAATTTGCAGTTCAAGTTTCAAGATGGTTGCAAGATTGGATTACTAAAAAACAAGCCCCACAACTTACACAAAGAGAGCAAGTTTTATTATTAGCAAAAAATTTATTACAAGCCGAAGAGGAAAATCAAAGACTTCAAATTGAAAACACAAAAAAAGAGCAAGTTATTGAAAGATTTATTGATGCGAAAGAACATAAAAATTACACAGAAACAGCAGACATAATTGGAATGCCACGAAACCAATTCATAGAATATCTTCGTTCAAATTCTTATATTGAAAAGCATAGTCGCCGACCAACTGTAAAATCCAAAAACCTTAACATCATTGAAACAAAATGGAGCAACAACGGATATCCACGCTTTTTAGTCACTCCAAAAGGAATTACTTATTTTAAACGCAAAATTTGTAATATTACTCTTAATTAATTTAAAAATATATGAAAAAAATACTATTACCACTATTTATCATAAGCTTTAATTCATTTGCATATAACCGACAAACTGATTACGGAAATTGGGTGGATTATGATAATGACTGTCAAAATACAAGAGCCGAAATTTTAATTTCACAAAGTTTATATCCTGTGAAATTCACAAGAAAAGATAATTGTTATGTAAAAAGTGGAAAATGGATTGATTATTATACTGGCAAAGTATATACAGATGCAAAAGATGTGGACATTGACCATGTAATATCATTACATCAACATTACAATGCCGTAGGAAGCACATTAACATACGAACAAAGAGTAAAATATGCAAATGAAAAAACACACCTTGTTATTACAAATTCAAATCTTAATAAGTCAAAAAGTGATAAAGATTTAAGTGAGTTTATTGCAAAAGTTCCAACACAAAACAGGTGCAAATATATTAAAGATTATCAAAGAATTGCCAATGAAAATCACATAAACCTTGACGAGTCTGATATGGAAATCATAAATAACAACAAAGATTGCAACGAATAATTATATTTTTTTTACAAGAATTGTTAGGCTTGCACCAGTCATATCTAGTTTATACTCCTTAAGAATTTCATAGACACATTGATTAAGCTTATCATTAACAGGCACTGATGTTAAATGTTTTCTTGTATAAACATCTATACATTGCACGCTAACATTTTTATCACAAACTGAATATAAACATTCATTACCACTTCTATTCACCATAGAAAGTCGCATTACACCGCCACCATTTTCCAAGTCTTTAACAATTTTTGCCATTGTTTCATATGGTATCGTCATTCCATAATGTTTTTGATATTGTAAAACCAATTGCATAATTGACCAATGGTCTTCATACATTTTTGAAATAATTGCAATTACGTTTGTATATCTTTCTTTAGATGGAAATCCATGATTTCTTCTCCGAGTTAGCATATATTTGTAAGATTTTTCCAATATGTCCTTTCTTTCCTCTATTATTTTTTGTGTTAATCTTTTGGTTTGCATATCAATATTTGATTAAATTTTCAAATTACCAAATAAAATTTATTTTAGATGGAAGATAGCTATTGTATAAATCCTCTATTTCGCATGTTGTTGTGCCTTCATATAAATCACCTCTTAATAATCCAAGTGTGTGCATTATCAATCCTCTTTTTAGCGGATCTGGTATGTTTTCAGGAGATTCAGCAATACCTCTTGTTAATAATATACTAATATTGCTATATCCGCTTATGTCAATATCGTAAGATGTGTCTAAAAAATAATTTATTTTAATTTTATTGTCCAAATAGTGATTTTCTGATATAATAAATGAATCATAATTCTTTTTTGGTATTTTAATCCAAATATTATTTCCATTTGTGTCAATATTTGTGGTTTTTATTTCAATATCACAAATATTTTGAATGTATGTATATCTTATTGGAATTTCAATATTTGTTTGCAAAATCAACATTTTTTGCTCTTCTTTTTGCCAAATTAAAGGTATTTTTGCGTATTTTTCAAAAAGATCGCGAGCAATTTTAATGTTTTTTTTTATTTCTTTTTCATCAAAAGTATCTGGTATAGGAGGGTCTATTAAAGAATTGTATGTATTTGGTATTATTTTACCATTATAAACATTGCCAGCATATTCATTAACTTCTTCAAAAGAAACTGGCAATATATTTTTGTTATATGGGTATAACACACTGTGATTAATATGTGAATACCATTGATACATATTATTGATTGTTATTTTTTCTTCTTCCTGGTCTTCTTGGTACATCATCTTCCAATTGTTCCACATTTTGTTCACAATCTATTGATTGACTATCTTCATTTTTATCTTCTGTAAATTGCCTTTCTTCAAGTTTTTGAATTGCATTTTGCAAAGTCATTATTTGTTCATTAGCTTTTGCAATAATGGAATCTTTAGCTTCTAACTTAATTTTATATTCGTTGTGAATATTTGCAATTTTATTAGAATGTTCTTGATTTAACTCATTGTAATCAAGGCTTAAAATTTCAACACCTTTATTTGTTGCCTTAAATAAACTTGGATAATCACTTAAGGTATATCTATGAACAACTATAATATCACCTTCTTTTAAAGACACATTTTGCTTTTCTTCAAATTGTTTATTTTTTTTATTTTGAATTTGAAGTATTGAGATTTTTTCATCTCTCAACACAACAACTTCTATTGGTAATTGATTTAAACTTTGCATAAATCAGTATCTAATTAAATTGAGAATTTTGCTAAACTAGCAATATCTTGCATAGTAATATTAGGCACAATAAATTCAACACTAACATTTGCATTTGCATTGTTAATAAAAGACCCAAATGGTTTTATTGCAACGCCATAATTTTTATCAAACATCGTATTCAAATTTTCAAATCCTGGTTTATTTACAGTTGAGTTCCACAAAGGAAATGCAATAAATTTTGTTACAAAATATGTGCCATCTAATTGATAATCAAAGCTATTTTTAGTAATTAAAACGCTATCGCCATTTTTAGATTGAGATGAAGTGTGAAACTCGTTAATTTTATCTGTGGCATTGATTTGCTTACCAAGATACACATCTGATTCGTAATATAAATTTTTAACAGTTGCTGGAGAGGTAATTTTACCATTGCCATCTATTGTATTGCCACTTTGCACAAAAATTTCAACATAATCTGCGTTCGTTAATGCAGAAGTATCGTTAATGCCAACTGAAACTTTCATAAAAGCATTGTTATGTTTAAACATATTATATTGATTGTAATCAATAGCTTTAGCTTGAGCTACATTATCTACAAGGGTAATGTTATTAAAAGAAGTTTCTGGTAGCAAAAAGTTTGGTTTTTGCTTAAAGTGAGGGAATATATTTGATGGAGAGTAATATTCAAATACTGAAGACATTGACATAGTATATTTAATAAATTATTTTTTTAAAACTGTAAGTGCTGAAAATGGATTAGGCAATAAACTAAAACCAGACCAAGTTCTTGTTAGTGTAATAATTCCTTGCCCAATTTTGTTATATTCTGTATTTTGGTAATATTCACCCATAATTGCATCAGTTTCTTTCCAAGCAAGTTTATTGTATTGTAGAGCAATTGTTTCATCTCGTGTAATATTACCAACAAAATAAGATTTAGGATAGATAAAGAAACCTAGTAAATCGCCAGTGTTGTATCCATCAGTTTTCCCAATCATAGTCATTGGCTCAATATCACATACTTCTTTTAATCTTTCTATGTTATCAGAAAATTCATTTGAGTTTGCACCAGTTCCTTGAAATCTACTTTGATTTACAATTGAATTATATAGTTTGTATGTGCATACAAAAATTGGTTTGCCACCAAATCTACCAGCAAATCCTTTTTTACTATTGCCAAGTTCTATGTGTTCTTTGTTAGAAAACCCTCGTGCAATATTCAAAAGCTGTCTTAAGGTATCAATATCAGCACGACCTGTAGATTGATTAAAATCTGCTGGAACTGAAATTTCAGTTGCATATCTTGTCTTAACACCTCTATTAAATGGATTGTTGTAATGTTCTTTTAAATTAAATAATCCATCTTCATATCCTGAATGGCTGTTTAACATAATAACATTAAATCCATCAGAATTTTTAGCAATAATTGGATGAATAGTATTTGGGAAACTTTGTATACCTTGTTGATTACCATTCATTGTTGTAATGGATCTCATTGTTGGTGATAAGAATGCGTTGTATTCTAATGTACGTATAAATTCTTCTTCTATTCTCATTACTTGGTCTTTTTTGTGGGCTTCCAACACTTTGGATGAGTTGTAATGCTTTAAATCAATACTTTTTGATACACTAGAAATTTCTGTATGCTGTATTTTTGAAAGAATTTCATATTCTTGATTATAAAATTCTTGCACCGTCTTCTCTTGACCAACTGAATATCCTTCACCCATGTGTGAAACAAATTCATTTTTAAAAAGTTCTACAAATTCTAAGTTACCATTGTAAGTTCTTGAAAATCCAATTTTAGACATTAGCGATTCTGTTTTGTAGTAACTTTTTTCATATTGGTTTAGAACTAATGTTGCAGATTTGCTCGTATTGTCATTTTTATTAAACATACCACCTTGACTTCTTGCAATCAAAGATTCTTTGTCTGTTTTAATAAAGTCATCCAACGCATCCAATGTTGTATGGTCAAATTCTTTATTTGCACTAAGTGGTGCACCATTGGCAGCTGTTGCATTGTAGCATTCTTGAGCTAAATCCATTGCGTTAATTGATTTATTATTGACAAGGTTTGGTTCTTGCATTGTTTGTTGTGCAAGATATTCTTTTGCCTTTAAAAGATTTGTTGTATTTTCGTTCATTTTATGAAAAAATATTTAATGTAATTAAAAAGTTGTGAAAAATCATTGTCAAGCATTATTTTTTATTTTTTAATAATTCTTCTAATATTTGTTCGTTACCCAATATTGAATCATAATCTTTTATATCATTATCTTTTGCTATGTTTTGTTCTAAAAGTTTTTCAATAACATCTTCATAGTCTTTTATTTGATTTTTTAATTGGGAGTTTTCATTTTCAATTTTTTGTTTATATTCTTTATCTTCTTCTGTTATTTTTGTCGTTTCATTAATTTGAGTATTTTCCACATCTGCAGTTTTTTCTAAATTTTCGTCTGTAGATATATTATCTTGTGTATCATTTGTATATTCTACAATATCATTATTTACTTGATTTGTATCTGCACCCAAATCTTCTTTTGTAAAATCTGCATTCATGTTTTTATTTAATAAATTATCAAAATCATTATCGGTAAAATTTATTGTGCATTGATTAATAATAATATCATCATCATTAAAATCTGCATTAAACTCACAAGAAGCTTCAAGGACTGCACACAATTTGTCAAGTGGATTTCTAGTAATTGATATATCAATTAATTCAGCATTTATTACAGATTTAATGTATTTTCCGTCAATATCTTTACGTAAAGAAATTTCTGTTGGCTTGCAAAGAATGCTTGCAGATAAATTTTTGCCAATTACTAACTGTCTATCAACATATCCGCGAGACTTAAGCAGTGTTATATCTCCTAATTTTGTAGTTGCTGCATTAACCCACTCGCCTATAATTTCATCATTATTATGATACATACTTCCATCTGGAATTAACCTCATTGTAATTGGCGATTTATTAATTTTGTTAGACATTTCAATCAATAAACTTGGAGACAACTCATAGCCGTCATAACATATACCACTACTAGCAATTATTGCAGATATTTTTTTTCTATTTTCTTGAACATTATCACTAAACTCAACAGTGGAGAATGCAGTTTCATTTGTTTCTATCGTAGTGTTCTTTGTTTGTTTATATATCAATACATCAGTGCCAACGCCTGATTTTGCACTTGAAACATACCGCATTGCCTTTTCCGCTTGAGTCCTAATATCATTTTCACTTAAATTTTCTATATCTTGACCATCAAAAGCCACAGATAAAGCAGTAGCTAGTTCACTACCACCACTTCCAATTCCAATAAAGTTATTTTGCTGTTCAAAAATAAAGCTAGCAAGACTATATTTTGCATAAGACATTACTCCATTTTTAATACATATACAACTGATGCCCTCAATACTTTTTGGATTTTCTGTTTCTAAATGTTTTTTACATTCATTTATCATATCTTGCGGTGTGATACTATTTGCAGCAATATTATTTATATTGTTTGTTATATAATTTATAAAACCTACAGTAAGATGGCCTGCAAATGCAATAATATAATTGTCGCCATAAAACACTTTTTTCATATTTGGTTCTTTAAAGGAACCAATCGTTCCCAGTTTATCGGTTATTAAAAAAGAAGTGCCGTTTTTTTGTATAGCTGATATTGCGGTCATATTGTGTTCAATATATATTATATTGTAAGTTTAAAATATAAATTGTCAAGTAGTTTTTTTAACAGTTCTGTCGCCAGTATGTGGCATTTTCTTTTTTTGTTTTTTTGCTTGATCTGGTGTAAGTTGCACTTCTTTTTTATTTTTTCCCGCAATATATTCCCCACCTTGTATTGGTAGTTTATCAAAGTATTGTTCACGTATTTCATTAACCGATGAAAACTCTTTTTCAATTTCTATATTTTCTTTTATTTCTTTTTTTATTAAGAATGAACTACTTTTATTTATAATAAATTTATAATTATTATTCATAAAATTTGGAGATATAATAGAAATAATATTTGTCAAAAAATGAGTAATATTTGACATTATTGCAAGTAAATTTCTTTCATATTCATCAGTTGCAATTGCAAGATTATTATATGCAGAACCTTCTGTTGAAATTATTCTTCTTGGAAGCCCAAAGTATTGTCCTATTGATTGTGCTTCTTGCACTCTCATATTATAATAATGAATTAAATCTTTTTGAACATCTATATTTTTTGTAATCCATGTTGCATTATCAGAACTTTTATCTGAATTTTTTTGATGGTTTGTAATAAGACTTAAATGATTGCCATTTTGTGCAAAGTTTGTCTCCAAATCTTTCAAATTTGTACTGTCTTGCGAGCTAATATAAAGTGTATTCCTTTTTATTTCACTAGTTCTTGTTAAAAATAATATTGCATTTTCAAGATGTTCATATAAATCTAATGATTTTTTTATTAAATTTATATTTGAAACTCCTCTTAATTGGGGTAAAAAATCATATTTATTGAATTTTTCATTAAAATTATCAATTTCAATACCATTTGTTGTATGATAATGTATTAAATAAGTATCTATAGCACTTTCTTTTAAATCTTTTTTTTGTGGGTAATGTTTGTAAATGCTAGTTTTTTTAATAAATTGCCTTTCTTTTATTCTTTTAAAAATTTGTGATACATTTCTATTTTTTGCATGCAATAAAACTTCAAATTCATCTATATATCCATCAATATTATTTATTGTTTCTATACATAAACTTGGTGGCACTATTTCAATGCCCAAAATTACATCTTCAATGTTATTATAAAATATTCTTAAAAAATATTCATTATTTAATTTTAAATTTGCAACAATTTGTGTAATAAGGTCTTGATAAGAAGAACTTATACCATTTTGTCCATATTTATTTTCAAGAAAATAATAAAATTTGTTTAAAATATTACTATCTTTAATAGTAACGCCTTTAGAATCTTGTAATTCAATCAATATTTTTGAAGCATCTTGAGATATTTTATTTATAACTAAAGACACTGGCTGTAGTGTATTATAATATTCTTTAGCATTTAAGTTATTGTCTCCACCAATTTCTTGAATTGTTTTATTTTTTTCATCAATTTTTACTCTATTTGAAAATAAACCATCTCTACCTAGTCCAATATATCTTAACACTTTTTGCATAATGATTACATTAATATTATTAAACTATAAAAAACCAATATAAAAAAGTCAAGTTTTGTTGTATTTTAAAAAAAACAATGATAATAGCGAGATACAAGCATTGCCAATATTTAATAAACTATACTTAGACCGCCTTTGCGATTAACATTGTTTTTGCATTCATTTTCATACTGCCAATTTAAAAACATTGAAACACAGTCAGCAATATCATCATTAACCGACCTTCTGCCAAGATTAGATATTTGTTTTTTTAATGTTTCTAATTCTGGTTGTTTGACTATTTTAAATCTTATATTTGGCTCAGTGCAAAATATACTTAAAGCTGATTGCATTTTATTTTGTTTTACATTTTTATCCTTACCGTTTGTATTTTTATTTGTTGGTATTTTATATATAGAATTGCATTGGTATAAAATTTTATCATACAGCAATGTTCCTTGTTGTCCAGCCTCTATTAAAACAATAGGCTCTCTATTTGAATTTATTTCATTGTGAATTAGTTTTTGCAATAATTCTTCAATTTTGAAATGATAATTTGGTCTTAATGGTATACCATTTTCCAAATCTTCGTCCGCAAATAATTGGTATGTAAGATTGTAAATTTTTTCTAAAAAATAAATATATGTATTATTTTCTCCATCTTTTTTTTCAAATATAGAAAAAACACATATTGCACTTGGATCTTTGTTTTTGGTTATAAGCGATGTATCTACTGAAAATGCTCTTTGAACAAATGTATATCTTTTGTCTTCAGATAATATTTTATTATATTCATGTTGGTCTATAACATATATTTGGTCATTAAGAGTGTTGCTCGTAAATGTATAATCTGTTTCTTGTTGCTTTTGCAAAAAGAAAACATCCGTTCCAATTCCGTCAAGTGCCCTTTCTTTTTCTTTAATCAATTCAGTTCTTGAAAATTTTTGCGGATAATTACTTTCATTAAATCTATTCAATGCTGGAATTTTTAAACGATAACAAAGGTTTCCATAAGTATTTACGATATAATTTGATAAATCATTTCTTGCAACAAGTTGACCTAGTATAAAAATTAAACCAGTTTCAATATTACGAATACGACCATTAAATGCTTTTGACAATGTTTCAATTGTATTTTGTATTTGCAATTCTGTATCACTAGCACTGTGCGGGTCATCACAAATAACTGCACCAGAAAAATGTTTTAAAGTTGATACATTGGCATTAAATCCTGTAATTGTTGTATCCACACCACCCACAAGTAAAACACCATCGCTTGGGTGATTGCATTCAATTTCTAATTTACCCTTATCTTTTGCCTGTGCTTTTCTTTGAATATTAAAAATAGATTGAATATACTCATTTTCAAAAAGTATATTATTAACGGCATTATAAATTTTTTCAGCCAAATTACTTGTTGATGAAACCACAAGAAAGTTGCATCTAACTTCGCGTAAATAAGACCATGCAATAAAATATTCAACAACTGTTGTTTTATGTGCACCAGGAAAAATATTTGTAACAGCGTATAACAAATCTTTTACAGATTCTTTAATTGTCAAATCGCCAATTGACTGGCAAAGTTGTAATAAGTCTTCCATATATTTTGGGTTATATGGAATATCTTTATTTCTTGAAAAAACCCTGTAATAAAAAAATCTAAAATCAAGCGTTAAGCATATAGCTTCTTCAAATGAACTATTAAAATTTACTTGTGCTATTTCCTCTGGTGTTAGCAACATATATCAATCTACAATTCTTTGTTGAATTTTTCCAGACGCAATTAATCTAATAATTGCATTATTTAAAGGGGCTGTAATGTCTTTTTTTGTAACATATATAATTTTTTCAATATTTTTAATTTCGCATTCGTTTGCAATATTATCGCCATTATATATAATTTCTATTGGCATATTGTAATCTTTATTTATAAGGATTTCATTGCCGTCATCGCTTAATTGAGTGTTGTTAAGCATTTCTTTGGCTCTTAATAATATAACATTATTTACAATATCTTGAATAATATTCACTAGCGTGTCTCTATCATTTATAAGGCAATCCCAGTGAAATGCTTGGTATGCTTTTATTGGCAAAGATGTTGAAATATTTTTGTCATCTTTGTTAATCATCTCTTGAACAGACTTTAATCCAGCTATTTTTTGCCTTGTATCCGCCGCGTCACCACTGCCAGTTAATAACTCTTCTTCGGCTTTTTTTAGGCTGTCTTGGACGCGTGCTTTTATAATATTATCATACTTTACTTTAAACATTTTATCATTTGATTTAAACCTTTCAAAATCATCAACAGTAATGTTTAAATAGTTTTGCAATTTTCCTTCAAACGATAAATGTAATGTTTGTATTTCCGATTCTACCTTTGTAATATATTGGTTGTTAGGCTGTTTATGAGACATTTCAAGTATAAATAAAAAAATGTCTTTTTTATCTTGATCCGTCAAATCTATATTATCTTCAAAAGTTAGAGTATTTTCATTATAAAATGTATTATGATATTTATCAATTTTCTCAATTAAGGTATTTTCTGTTTTTGAAAATCTTCTAAATTGTCCTGTTTTATTGTTTTTAGCCACTTTATAAAAATACTTGACAATATAATTGTTTATATCATATTTTTAAAAAGTCAAGTTTTGTTTACACACTATGGAAATAGATGGCAATGAAATGCAATTAAAATTACGTGGAATTATCAATGATATTATAACAGAACTTGGAGGTAGTGGTGAAATTGAAAATATAGGTTGGACATTTTCCGATATTGTTAATTTGCAGGACGCAACAAAAAGACAAGTGACTGGCATTTTTACAGGAAATATTAAAAAAACATTTGATACCACACCTGTTGGCAACCAATGCACTCAAACACCAATTCCATTAAAGTTTACAGTATCGGTAAGTTGTATTACTGACGATTTAACGCCACCACCACCAATTATTCCATAACAATGTCATTGCAAAATGTATACAATCAAAATCAAGTTCTTGATTGGGTTTTTGATGGAGATAGCAATATAATTAAATCTATTGAAGAATCAGACTCAATTACAACGGAAAATGAAATTATATTTTTGCTGACAACTGATATTTCAAGTAATATTGTAATTTCAAATGAATCCGTAACAGGAAGTTTTTATGCTGGACAAAATCAATATGGAAATATTGTTGGAAATAATGTCCTTGCAATTGCCTCGCAAGTGACAATTCCACCAATTAAAGAACAATTACGAGATTTAGAATTAGCATGCGTAGAAGCATTAAGCTCTTTGCGTGAAAGATTTGGAGTAACTGATATTGCATGCGTAGCTTATGTTGAAAACACAATAATTTATGCTAATATTGTTATTGGGATTAATAAAACACAAGTTGAAGAGTATAAAATACAATTATGGACAAAAAATTAGGCAATTTCAGTAAAATGATGTCTTGCTGTTTGTATGCTTAATGCTTTTAGAACTTTTTTTATTTTTTCATTATTTTCCGTTTTGTCCGCGTATAATTCCCACATTACTCCATATCTTAACGAAGTATCTCCATAATATACTCTGTCATATGTATAATTATAGCTTTTTTTGCCACTTACCTTTGATAAATGTTTGACGCTAATAAAATCTAATCCTAAATATCTAATAAATTTTGATAAATCATCAATAGAAGTAATTGTTCTAGTTAATCCCATTCTTGTCCCAACATTTAAGCGGCGTTCATCTATTGTCAGATTTCCAGCATTTAACGAACATAATTTTTCCCAACTTGGCAACAAAGTGTCAGAGTTTAGCCAATTTAATTGTTTCATTGTATTATTATGTTCTTTTAAAAATAACAATATCATTTCTGCAATTGCCTTTGCTAAACAACCTTTAATTGTATCATTTTTATGATAACCTTCAAATAATGGTCCATTTGGTAATAATGATGAAAATAAATTTTTAACTTGTTCAGAATCCCAATTTATTAAATTTATTGACAGCGATAGACCATTTTGTTGAATTTCTTGCATTATGGGTATGTAATAGTTCCTAATGTTGATATAATTGTGCCAGTTATAGTATTGTCATATAATATTGAAATACCATCAATCAAGTTGTCAAGCAACAAATCTTGATTTAAAATTGCTGGATAAAAGTTAATTGTTTGTGTTGTTATTATTGATTTAATGTTTGATATTGTTGCCCTTTGGTTTAAATCAAAGTTATTAAATAGTTTTTGTAAATTTTCATTAATTAATGATTTGTATTCTTCATTATTTAATTCATTGTATATAATTGCATATTGGATGTTATATTTTAATTCCGTTGGTGCTTTAACAATAATATTGCTTTCAAATATACCAACAGGAATTGCACCAACATTTATTAAATGGTTTAAAAGATTGGTATCATCTTGAATTGTAGGGAATGGTGGAATACTGTTATCTCTCATGTGAAATACATTTGTATTTTTTGTAACTTCACTTGTTTTAACCCATGCCCTTGTTGTTCCTGGAAATTCCAAAGCCTTATTCCGCATATTTGCGTCATTACTTGTTGTAATATCTTCGCTTAATTTTATAGAAATTCTACTACTGAAAGATTCATCAGACTCTTCGTCAGCACCTCCAGTAATATTTGTAAAATTAACATATCCAGTTGAAGATAAATTTTGTAATGGTGCAAGAATATTTACAATACTTCCATTTGTTAAATTTCCAACATTACCAAATGTTTGGCTCTCAACTTCAGCAGTTAATGTAATTGCTTCAATATTTCCACCATTTGATGTTTTTAATGAAATGTTTTTAGAATATTTTAATGTTCTTAAATTTACAATTGTTGCAACTGTATTGTTAATGTTAAAATCGCTATCTGTTACATTTACAATATTTATCATATTACCAGATGCAATAGATACTATATCCTCCAAAGTTGTTACTGTAATTGTTCCAATTCCATCGCTTGATATACTGTCAATTTGCATAGACACTAATTTACTTTCATAAACATCTAATGGTGTATATAAAACATTATTCACGCCTTGTAATACATTAGTTTCATTTATCAAAACACCAGTTGTATTAGCATTAAATGACACCTTGCCATTTGCTAGACTAGCTTGCAATTTTTCTACTGCCACTAATTTTTTATATGTTAATGGGTTTTCTATAAATTCTTGCTGTAAAAATAACATCTCTCTTTGTGCATTGTAAAGCATCATACTAACGCATTCAAGAATTATTTTAATTTCTGGATTTGTTTCTAATGAAATACTGCGACCAAAAATTTTATCAATTTCTTTAAGGAAAAGATTTTCTCCAGCTTTATAATAAGCTTGCGTTGTTATCATATTGTTGATTTAATTATCAAAAATTTTTTACGAAAAATCATATAAATCATTATTATATATTACATCCACAATACAGTCCTCAGGAAAGATTAATGTTAATGGTGTAAATTCAAAAGAAAAATTTTTCACTTCTTGAATTGTTGTAAGTGTGTCAAGCTGTTTTTTATATTCATAAAAT
>Ga0315906_10002679_pt1 | contig 24454 bp, 17 predicted proteins | sample LakEriMetagenome_4_FD_203526 | JGI IMG/M metagenome (GOLD analysis project Ga0315906, IMG submission 203526) | Freshwater fungal communities from buoy surface, Lake Erie, Ohio, United States - Buoy 2 MA122 | ecosystem: Environmental > Aquatic > Freshwater > Lake > Lake biofilm | place: USA...
GTTTAAGTCGGCCGAGCGCCAGCTGCTCGACATGGACACGCTGCAGCACAACCTTTCGTGCCAACGGGACCAACTCGAAAAGTTCTTGGATTTTGGCGGTCCGCGCGGTGCCCGCATCGTGAACAACTACGATTGGTTTAAAGAAATGGGCTTCCTCGAGTTCATTCGCGACGTGGGCAAGCACATCACGGTCAACTACATGCTGGCCAAAGATTCGGTGAAAAGCCGCCAGGAGTCGGGCATCAGCTTCACGGAATTCAGCTACCAACTCATTCAGGGCTACGACTTTTACTACCTGTGGAAGCACCACGGAATCCGCCTGCAGATGGGCGGAAGCGACCAGTGGGGCAACATCACCACCGGCACCGAGCTGATTCGCCGCATGGGCGGAGGTGAAGCCTTTGCGCTCACCACGCCGTTGATTAAGAAGGCCGACGGCACCAAGTTCGGCAAGACCGAGGGCGGCAACGTGTGGCTGGACCCGAAGCGCACCTCGCCCTATCAGTTTTACCAGTTTTGGCTCAACGCGGCCGACGCCGACGCAGGCAACTATATTCGGATTTTCACGCTCAAGGGCCGCGAAGAAATCGAGGCGATCGAGGCCGAGCACGCCCAGGCGCCGCACCAGCGCGCGCTTCAAAAGGCGCTCGCGGCGGACATTACCGCTCGAGTACACGGCGACCAGGCCCTCGAACAGGCCTTGGTGGCAAGCGACATTCTCTTTGGCGGAGCCACGGCCGACGCGCTGCGCACGCTCGACGAGGCCACGCTGCTTGACGTGTTCAGCGGGGTTCCCCAAATGCGGATTTCGCGCGACGCCTTGTCGGGCGGACTTGGAATCCTTGACGTGATTGCGCCCGACACCACGCTCTTCCCCTCGCGGGGCGAGGCGCGCAAACTGCTCGCAGCCGGTGGGGTTTCGCTCAACAAGCACCGCGCCGAGGCGGACCAAACGGTCACGGCAGCCGACCTGATTGCCGGACGCTACCTGGTGGTGCAAAAGGGCAAGCGGAACTACGCGCTGGTCGTCGCCGAGTAACGAGCAACTAGTTACTAGCAACTAGTTGCTGGTCATCGGCATGTAGCGGTAGGCCAGCTCGTCGATGGCCTCTTTGTAGTCGGCCGTGGGTTTTTGGGCGTGCATGAGCGTGCCGTAGCTGGCCGTCTCGGTCAGTTTGAATTTCGGGAGCTCCAGCGCGGGGCCGTCAAGCACGAGGCTTTGTACTGCAGATTCTCCGCGCGTCACCACCAAAATTCGAAAGCGGGCTGCGCCTGCCACGTCGCCGCGCATGAGGACGAAGGCCTTGTAGCCGCCTTCGGCCAGGGCTTCGGGCAGGTCGACGGGCTCAATTTCGCTGAACCCATTGGTTTTGAAAAACAGCTTGGCTGCGTCCCAGAACGGGCCGCTTCGCTTGGCGTTCAAAAGCTCAACTAAGGCCTCTTCGGGCCAGGATCCGCTTTGAAGGTGGGTGCTGCGCACCTCGCCTTCGATGAGTCCGACCTGGTACTTGCGCAGCTTGCGCTCGGTAGCCGGTTGCGCGCCCTTGAGCGGCAGGTCCGCACCCAGGGTTTGGCCAATTTGCACGCCCTTGTCGGTGTACAGTGCGGAACCGGGCATGATTACGCCGTTGGAAATTGAGGCGTTGGGCACCCAAACCCGCTTTTGGATGGTGTAGCCTTTGTCGGTACGCACGGCGTTGACCTCGGTCGAGTCGTTGAGCTGAAAGGCCTCTTGGCCGTTGACTTTGGCTTTGGCGTAGCCGTGGATGCGCTGTCCGTTGGCGACGGCGCTGCCCGCTAGAAGGGCTAAAGTCAGGAGTAGGTTCTTCATTATAAGGCCATTAAACTGCATCCGCGAAGTTCGGCACCCTCGAGGCGTCCGAGTACCTCAAAGCTAGCATCGGCAAAAACTCGGCCAGCGTCTTCGGTGGCGATGAACGCACAGGAGTCCGCGTTGGCGAGGTCAACGACATTGAGTCCACAGCGCGCCTCCAGCGGAGCAAGCAGCCGCGGCGATTCCAGGTCCCGAGGCAGGACCCGCAAGCTCGGCGGGCAGTGAAAGTGCCCGTCGCCCTGGGAATAGGCCTGGGAAAGGAGCTCGGTCATGCCGTATTCGCTGTGGATCTGCGCCAGGCCAAAAGCGTTTTTAAGCGTTTGGTGCACTTCGGCACGGCTTGGCTCGACCCTTCGGCCTTTCATGCCTCCGGTTTCCATGATGATGCTGTGCTTCAAGGCCAAGGGCTTGGGAAGGGATTCGGCCCAGTCGAGCAGCGCGAAGGTTACGCCCAAAATGACGGTGGGCACCCCGTTGGCTTCTAGGGTTTCGAGGCGGAACCGCAGCTCGTCGAGGCCCTTTAGGAAAAAACCACTTTCGGGCGCAGGCGATTGCTGCACAAAGTGCTGGGCCATAGCGACGAGCGACGAGCCCTGGCGCTCCAAGTAGCTGGGCAGCAGGCAAAGCCAGGCGTAGTTACTCGGCGGACCATAGAAGTAGGCAAACCCCGCTTCGGCGTTGCGCAGGTAGGCCTCGAGCCGCGCGACGTCGTGGCGAGAAGGTGTTTGCCCCGTGGTTCCCGACGACGTAAAGCTGGCTTCGGGCTCCCATTGCCCGGTGCGCACCTGACGCGTTTTAAACGCTTCAATGGGCAAAAACGGGACGTCTTCAAGACGGCTCACCGCCTCGATGCGCGCCGTGTCGAAGCCCTGAAACCGGACCCATTCCCCATAAACGGGGTTGTGGGTAGCTTGGTAGCGAAAAAGCGCTAAGGCAATGCGCTCAAATTCAGGGTGAATGAACGCTAATTCGCTCACTTTTTTGGGCTCGGAGTTAAGGGCTTGCTGAGCTCGTGGCCCTGCTTTTGAAGCCGGTTCATCACTTCTTGGTAGACCTCGACCATGAGCTTGGGGTCGGCGTGGTAGTAGGTGTAGCTGCGCTCTACTTGTTCCTGGCTGTACCCGCGGCGCGCAAAAGCAGCGTGGTACACCTTCCACACGGCGATGCTGTCGCCGGTGAGGTGTTCTCCGCCACGCGCACCTTCAATGAGGTGCATTTCGGTAAGGAGGTCGGTGAATGCTTCGCGCGGAATCAGGTCCTTGGGGCGCGCACTCGGGTTTTCGGGCTCGGCACCGTCGCCGCAGCCCGCGAGGGCGAGGCTTATCGCCAGCGCTAGGGTCCAAATCCGAGTTCTTACCATCCGCGGTTGAAAACTAGTCGCTGCCCAGCCGGAGCGTTGCGGTGCTTGCCGTCGCGGTACACCACCGTGCCGTTGACCCAGGTTTGGCTGATGCGCGCGGCAAATGTGCGGCCCTCGAAGGGCGACCACTTGCACTTGGTGAACATTTCGCTGCCGTGCACGGTGTACGGACGGTTGGGGTCCACCAAGACGAGGTCGGCGCGGTAGCCTTCGCGAAGGAATCCGCGCTCCTCGATTCCGAAGAGCTGGGCGGGCTGGTGGCACATGAGCTCGACGATGCGCGCATAATCGATGTCAAGGCGGCGCGCCAATTCCAGCATGGCGGGCAAGCTATTCTGAATCAGCGGCCCACCGCTTGGCGCGTCGATGTAGCTGCGCTGCTTTTCTTCGAGGGTGTGGGGCGCGTGGTCGGTGGCCACCACGTCGATGCGCCCGTCGAGCAGGGCGGCGCGAAGGGCGTCGCGGTCGGCCGTGGTCTTGACCGCGGGGTTCCACTTGATGCGGTTGCCGAGTTCGGCGTAGTCGGCGTCGCTGAACCACAGGTGATGTACACAGGCTTCGGCGGTGATTTTCTTCTCGGCCAGCGGAATATCGCCGTCAAAAAGGTCGAGCTCCTTGCCGGTCGACACGTGGTAAACGTGAAAGTGGGCGCCGGTTTCGCGAGCAAGGGCCACGGCGCGCGACGACGAAAGGTAGCAGGCATCTTCGCTGCGGATCAGCGGATGGTCGGCAGCGGTCAGGTGCTCGCGGCCTCCGCGCTCGGCAATCAACCGCTCGAGGTTGGCGCGCATCGTCGGCTCGTCTTCGCAGTGGGCGATGAGCTGGTGGTCGACCTCGCGAAAAATGCGCTCCACCGCGGCGGGATCGTCGACCAAAAGGTCGCCGGTGCTCGAGCCCAAGAACATTTTAATGGCCGCTACGTCGCGCTTGGAGGCGCGCTTGAGCTCCTCGAGGTTGGTGTTGGATGCTCCCAAACTAAAGCTGTAGTTGGCCCACGAAACCTCGGCGGCGCGGGCGAACTTGGCCTCGAGCAACTCCAGAGTGGTCGCGGCGGGAACGGTGTTAGGCTGCTCTACGAACGACGTTACCCCGCCGGCCACGGCCGCCATCGATTCGGTGCTGAGGTCGGCCTTGTAGGCGAGTCCGGGCTCGCGAAAATGCACTTGGGTATCGATGACGCCGGGAATCAGTATTTTCCCCCCGCCTTCAACGATTTGGATGGTGTTGTTTTTGGGCGAAATGTGGTCGTCGATGCGCTCGATGCGTCCGCCCGAAAGCAAAACGTCCGATTCAAAGGTGCGCCCTTCGTTGACCAGGCGCGCATTCTTGATCAGGTAGGTAGGTAGGGTGTCAGACATTGCGAAGGGCTACCGGCCGAAGAGGCTCGAAAGCTTCAGCAAAAGTACCCCGAAGACCGCCTCGCGAATGATTCCGCGCGACATTTTGCTCTGGCCCGCCTTGCGGTCGGTGAAGATCACGGCGACCTCGGCGAGGTTGAAGCCTTTGCGCCACGCACGGAACTTCATTTCAATCTGGAAGGCGTAGCCCACGAAGCGGATTTTCTCGAAATCGATCGCTTCAAGCACGGCGCGGCGGTAGCATTTAAAGCCCGCGGTGGTATCGTGAATGGGCATTCCGGTGATGAAGCGCACGTACTTCGACGCGAAAAAGCTCAGCAGCACCCGGCTCATCGGCCAGTTGACCACGTTGACGCCGTTGCTGTAGCGCGAACCGATGGCAAGGTCGGCTCCGTACACCTCACAGGCCTCGAGCAAGCGAGGGAGGTCCTTGGGGTCGTGCGAAAAGTCCGCATCCATCTCAAAAATAAACTCATAGCCGTGCTTGAGCGCCCACTTGAAGCCGTGGATGTAGGCCGTGCCAAGGCCCAGCTTGCCCTTGCGCTCGTTCAGGTGAATTCGGCCGGGGTGTTTTTTTTGGGTTTTGCGCACCAAGTCCGCCGTGCCGTCGGGCGAATTGTCGTCGACAATCAGCACGTCAAGCCCCTGAGGCAGCGCGATTACGGCTTCGAGGATGGCCTCGATGTTTTCGCGCTCCTTGAACGTGGGAATGACGACCAGGGCATAGGGCATAGCGCAAAAGTAGGGGATTGGGCCGGACTTCCGTTGGACGGACTTCGTACCTTTCGGATTCGGCCCCTTTACCCGATTATTCCATGAAAAAGCTCTTTTTGCTCGACGCCTACGCCCTGATTTTTCGCGCCTACTTTGCTTTTGCGCGGAACCCCCGCGTGACGAGCAAAGGCCTTGATACGTCGGCCATTTACGGGTTTTTGCTGGCCCTCGTCGACGTGATCGAAAAAGAAAAGCCCTCGCACCTCGCGGTAGTGTTTGATATTGGCGGGTCGGAAGTGCGCGAGCAGCTTTTTCCCGACTACAAGGCGAACCGCGACGAGACGCCCGAAGGCATCAAGGTGGCCGTTCCCTACATCCAAAAATTGCTGGGGGCGCTGCGAATTCCGGCACTGGGCGTGCCGGGCTACGAGGCCGACGACGTCATCGGAACGCTCGCCCATAAGGCAGAGTCCGCTGGTTTTGAGGTGTTTATGATGACCCCCGACAAGGATTTTGGCCAGCTGGTTACGGACCGCGTGAAAATGTACAAGCCTTCGCGGGGCGGCGAGCCCGCCGAAGTTTGGGGCCCCGCCGAAGTCTGCGAAAAATGGGGAATTGAGCGCGTGGAGCAGGTTATCGACATTCTCGGTTTAATGGGCGACGCCGTCGACAACATTCCCGGCATCGCGGGCGTCGGCGAGAAGACGGCTGCCAAGCTATTGGCCGAGTACGGAACCCTCGAGAACGTGCTCGCCCACGGCGACCAAATCACCGGAAAGCTCGGCGAACGGGTTCGAGAGCACGCGGAGGTTGCGCGGCTGTCGCGGGTTTTGGCGACGATTTTGACCGACGCGCCCATCGAATTGGACGAGGCCGACCTGCTTCGCGAGCCGGCTGACGAAGAGGCGCTTCGTGCGCTCCTCGACGAGCTGGAGATCCGTTCGCTCGCGCGCAAGCTCCTGCCGGGTACCGCGTCGGCGGCTCCTTCGGCAACCGAATCCAAGCCCGCCGAGGCCCGTTCAGCCGCCAAAGCCACCGCGGGCGATGCCGGCCAGATGGACCTGTTTGGGGGCGGAGGTGATTTGGCAGAGGTGGCAGACGAAGCACCCAGAGCCGCTGGAAGTTCTGCGGCTACGCAGCCCCATGCCTACACGCTGATCGACTCCTTTGAGGCGGCCAAGGCGTTGGCGCGTTCGCTCGACGGCCTGACCGAGCTGGCCTTTGACACCGAAACTACGGGGCTCGACGCGCTCGAGGCCGAAATGGTCGGTTTTTCGCTGAGCTGGGAGGCCCACACGGCCTACTACGTTTCGCTTCCGGCGGACCGCGCCGAGGCCCAAGTCTGGCTGGAACTGTTTCGTGCGCGTTGGGAAGACCCCAGCCTGACCTGGATCGGCCACAACCTCAAGTACGACTACCAAATCTTGGCGAACTATGGGATTCGCTTGGCCGGAACGCTGCGCGACACGATGCTGGCGCACTACCTCATCGAGCCCGACCAGCGCCACGGAATGGACGCGCTGGCGCAGAACTATCTGGGCTATACCCCGATTTCGATCGAGGCCTTGATCGGCCCGAAGGGCAAGAGCCAGAAGAGCATGCGCGACGTGCCCGCCTCCGAGGTGGCCGAGTACGCTGCCGAGGACGCCGACGTCACGTGGCGCCTGCACGAAACGTTTAAACCCAAGCTCACCGAAGCGGGTCTTGAGGGCGTGCTTCACGACCTCGAGGCGCCCTTAGTGCCCGTGCTGGCCGACATGGAGCGCGCCGGAATGGCGGTCGACCTCGAGGGCCTGGCGCGCTATTCGGTAGAGCTGGGCGAAGATTCCGCCCGACTAGAGGCCGAAGTTCGCGAGCTCGCCGGGATGGATTTTAATCTGGGCTCACCCAAGCAGCTTGGTGAAGTGCTGTTTGACCGACTGAAGCTCGACCCCAAGGCCAAAAAGACCAAGACGGGCCAGTACGCCACGGGCGAAGAGGTGCTAGAAAACTTTCGTTCAGCCCACCCTATTGTCGACAAGTTGCTGGAATGGAGGCAAGTAGGCAAGCTCAAGAGCACCTACGTCGACGCGCTTCCCGGGCTGGTGAATCCCCGAACGGGCCGCATCCACACCACGTTCAACCAGGCGGTGGCGGCCACGGGGCGCTTGTCGTCGACGAACCCCAACCTGCAGAATATTCCGGTTCGCACCGAACGCGGGCAGCGGGTGCGCGACCTGTTTGTGGCGGGCGGCTCCGATCGAGTGCTGCTGAGCGCGGACTATTCCCAGATTGAGCTGCGCGTAATTGCCTCGATGAGCGGCGACCAGGGCATGATTGACGCGTTTTTGAGTGGCGAAGACATTCACGCGGCCACGGCGTCGAAGGTGTTTGGCGTTCCGCTTGGAGATGTGACCCGGGAGCAGCGTTCGCAGGCCAAAACGGTGAACTTCGGCATTATTTATGGCGTGTCGGCCTTTGGCCTCAGCCAACAAAGCAGCTTGTCGCGTACCGAGGCCAAGGAAGTCATCGAGCAGTACTTTGCTACCTACCCGGGTATCAAAAAATACATCGACGACCAGGTTGCGGCTGCGCGTGCCAAGGGCTACGTCGAGACCTTACTGGGCCGTCGCCGCTACCTGCGCGACATTGATTCGCGCAACCAGGCGGTGCGCGGACATTCCGAACGCAACGCCATCAACGCGCCAATCCAGGGAACGGCGGCCGACATCGTAAAGCTGGCCATGATCCGCATTCACGATCGCTTGCCGCGTGAAGGTTTCGCCAGCCCCATGATTTTGCAGGTGCACGACGAACTTGTGTTTGACGCGTATTCTTCAGAAGTGGAGGCGCTGCGCGAGGTGGTCAAGGCCGAGATGGAAGCGGCGTTCGCGCTCAAGGTTCCGCTGGTGGCCGAAACGGGCGTGGGCCGGACTTGGTTGCAGGCGCACTAGGCGGCTAGTTAGCTGGTTGGCTAAGCGGTTGGGCGCAGCGATTGCGTGGCGTAATTTTAAAGTGCTATTTTTCAGACATATAGCCATTAAGCTGCTTTGTTTGATGTGTGAAATCCGGTTATAACCGAACGCGGGGGTGAATGTGCCGCTTTGCGCGGAGTGTGCGCTTCGCGCTAGGGCCCCTTCGGGGCTAGGGCTGCTTCGCAGCGAGCGCAGCAAACGCGGCATTAACCCCCACATTGTCCAACCAGCTAACTAGCCACCCAGCCACCCAGCTAGAGCTGCACTTTTTCGCTGTGGTACAGGCCGTCCCAGCTGGCGACCACGAACACGGTTCCGCGGGCGGGACGGGGAAGCTCAAGGCGTCCGTCGCGCGGCAGGTCGTACAGGGTTTTGGACCAGAGCATTCGGCCGGTTTCGTCGTACATCCAAACGTCAAGACCGGTTTCGGGCTGGCCGATCGGCAGTTGGAGTACGGCGTTGGCGCCCTGGCCTGCGACGGTAAAGGTGAAGGGCTGGGTCGCGGGGACCTCGTCGACGCCGATTCCGTTGCCGGGCTTCAGGACGACGCGGTATACGGTGGCAGCGGCGGCCGTGGAGGCTACGGCGTTGTTGGTGAAGGGATTCTCGGCTTGCGAGGAGATTCCGCCCACAATGTGGCCCAGCACGAGGCTGTCGAAGGCGACCGGAAGCAGCTGCAACTCGTGGGCGCTGTGGGGCACGGCGGGGTTCGCCAAAAATTCGGACGATGCACCCTGAAGACCGGGCATGCTGGTGGGCAGCACAACCTCGTGCAGGCTTTGGTCGGAATCTCGGACCACGGCCGAAATCGTGGACACGAAGGGCACGTTTTGGTCGTCGGTCAGGACGCCGTTGACGTAGTGGTATTGGGAGATTCCGCCAAAAAAGAGGTTGAGGTTGCGCGAACTCGCACTGTCGTAAAGCACCGTTGAAGCGCTGTGGTAGTGGCTCAGGTACTGGCTGAAGTCGGTCCGCGCCGCGATTCCGCCCGCGGTAACCTCGACGGGGTATAGGAATGGCAGGTCAATGGTCGGCTGAAAGACGCCCGACGAAATCATAAAGCCCGGCTGGCCGTTGGCGTAGACCTGGGGCATCAAGTTGTAGTCGCGGCGGTGCAGGTGCACGGGATCCACGATAGAGTCGTAGTTAACCATGGTCAGCTGGCCGTTGGGGCGCTGCAGTTCAAAGCTGCGCACCGCGTTGGTGTAGGCCTGGCTGAAGCCCGGACCGTGGGTCGGGCCGTGGGGATTGTAGCTGCCGTCGAAGCGGTGGCCGCCCACCAAGTAGAAGCGGTCGCCTAGCATCGCAAGGTGTCCGCCGGTCACGGCGAAGCGGGGGTGGTTGATCACTTCGACGTGGGGGGCGAGCGAGGTTCCGCCCTTGACGGCCGCCACGAGGCCGTTCAGGTCAATAGCGACCAGGCCGTCGTAGGTTTTGTGGGCCCCGGCGGTGGCCGAAAAGCCGTAGCCGCCGAGCACGTACAGGCTGTCGCCCTGCTGGGTAAAGTTGGGGTTGGTGGACCGTAGCTGCTCCTGAAGGGCCGTCGAGAGGGACGTCAGCGGGGAAGACCAGACTTGGCCGCTGGCCGGGTTGACCACGTAGACGTTGGAATTGTTTTGGGCCGCGGGAAACGACGCAAAGGGTTGCCGCGCATGAATTCCGTCGGTGCGGCCGCCCAGAATCACCCACTCGCCCTGGATTTGGCCGTGGGCAAAGGAGTGCAGGCTCGGCAGGCCACTGAGGCTCACCGGCTGAAGGTGCACAGAATACGGAAACCAGTTTTGGGCCGACGCGGCGACGGTGGCGGCGAGCGCCAGGAAGAGGATAGCGGTGCGGTTCATAAGGGCAAAGTAGCCCAAAGCGGCGAGTTGCTTTGTGACGCGGGTTGCACACTAGTACCTAGCAACTAGTTACTCGTCAAAACTTCAACGGTAGCACCAGCTTCACCCCGTCGCGCAGCACCGTCACCGTGGTTTCTTGACCCGGTGCGAATTTGGACAGGGCTTCCATGTAGCCGGTCATGTTGGCTACAGGCTGGTCGCCGAGTGCGGTAACCACGTCGCCGCGTTGGAGGCCGGCGCGGGCCGCGGGCTTGCCGTCGGTGGTTCCGTCGATGCGCATTCCCTGGCCGTCGTAGAGGTAATCGGGCACCACGCCGAGCGTCACCTTAAACCGGGGCGTGTCGCTGGCGCTGCTTTTGGTTTTGGTGAACGGAATCTCGGCGCGTTCGTCGAGCTGGCGCAGCACGGCTTCAACGAGGTCCACCACCTCGGCGAGGCCGTCGAAGTTGATTTTGTCGGCGTCGTCGCTGGGCTGGTGGTAGTCTGCGTGCTGGCCGGTAAACAGGTGCAGCACCGGCACGTCCGTCAGGTAAAACGACGTGTGGTCTGAGGGTCCCACGCCGCTCGAGTCGATTTTAAGGCGGAATTTTTCACTAGCGCTGGCCGCCGCAAGGGCTTCGGGCCAGGCGGGCGAGGTTCCGACCCCGTAGAGCGCCAGCTGGCGGGTGGCGCCCAGGCGACCCACCATGTCCATGTTGACCATGGCGGCGGGCTTGACGGTTAACCTGGCGAGCTTTTTGGCGAGGTCGTTCGAGCCCCAGAGGCCCTGTTCTTCGCCCGAAAAGGCTACGACGATGACGCTTCGGTTGGGCTTGGCGCGCTGCAGGCGATAGGCCAGCTCGAGCACGGCGGCCACCCCGCTGGCGTTGTCGTCGGCCCCGTTGTGGATGGCGGAATCCTTGCCGCGGTAGAGGCTGCCCTCGCCACCCCAACCCCAGTGGTCGTAGTGAGCCCCGATGACGAGCGGGGCGAGTTCGGGTCGGCGGCCGCGTACGATACCGAGCACGTTGGTTCCGGTCACGGGCGCGCCTTGGGCCACGCCGTGCACTTTGGGCTGCGCGCTGAAGGTGCTGCGGTAGGCCGGAGCCAGCTCGTGGGTCGCCAACTTGAGCTTGGCCATGCGGCCCGTGAGGTAGTTGGCGGCCAGTTGCTCGCCGCGGGTTCCAACCTTGCGGCCCTCCATCGCGTCGTCGGCCAGCGTGTACACGTCGGCGCGGAGCCGCGTCGCGACCTTGGGGTCGGCGGCAGGCGACTGTGAAGGGGCCTCAGGCGACTGCGCCAGCAAGGCCAGGGGCATTAGCAGGGCAAACAGGCTTCGGATTGGGGTAAAGAAAGGGTTCATAGAGCGGAAGCTATGTCGGTTTAATCCCACTAAAGTACCCAAAGGGCTACTTACCGGCCCCAAAAAGACCCTTGCCGAGCTGTTCAATGGTTTCGTAGCCCTTGGTGAGCGGTGAACCCTGCATGAGTTCGGCGTCGCTCGTCTTGATTCCACCAAACGGCTTGGGGTAGACTACCACCAAGTTTTGGTGCTCGAGGTACTTGCTCATTTTGTTGGGCAGCGCATCCATGTAGGGCATGTACGACGGTGAACCCAGGCGTCCACTGGCCACTACGACCAGGTCGCCAAGGCGCACAAAGCGCGTCGCGACCAAAACGTCCTCCCAGTCATCGAAGGCCTCGTGCACGGTCGCGAGCGGCATTTTGTGGGTCTTCAGCACTTCCGTCACCGCGCGGTAGCTGGCCTCGTTGGACACCACCAAAAGCTCCAGCGATTGCTGCCGGCATAGGTGGGACATGGACTTCATCCAGGTGTCAAAACCGTTTTCGCGCTCCGACAAGGGAGGGCACAGCAGGACCATTCGCTTTACCGTGACGAGCGGCTCGATCATTCGGCATAAAAAGACGTTGCGGTCAATTTTTTCCACCACATTCGACACCGATTCGCCAAAAATGCTGTTGACGAGGCTGGGCTTAATCAACCAATCGAGTACGACGCTGGTGGCTTGGAGCTCTCGGCTGGCGCGCGCAATTCCGCTTGACACGTTAAAATCCAACGAAACGTGGGGCTGCACCGGCACTTCGGCGGCAGCGCCTTGCCGTACAAACTGGCGAAGTTCCTCTTGGGCTTGGGCCATCGCGTCTTCGGCTTTTTCGTCGTTCGGCATCACACGGAGCATGGTAATGGGCTTGGCCTTGGAACTCGTGCGCAACGCCATTGCCAACTCGAGCAACGCCGCACTTTTATCCTTGCGAAGGTTCGGAACCACCACGTGCTCGACCTCGCTGTTTGGGCTAACCGGGGCCACCGGTTCTTGCTGCAGAATTTTCTTGCCCGCCCGTTCCGTCGCCAAGGTCGACGCTAAGCTGGTCAACAGAATGAGTACAATGGTTCCGTTGAGCACCGCTTCGTCGAGAATGCCCTCGGTGTATCCGACCATAATCACGGCAATGGTGGCGGCGGCGTGGGCGGAACTCAAACCAAAAATGAGTTGGCGCTGTGCGGAACTGAAGCGGAACACAAGCTGCGTGGCCAGGGCCGCCAACCACTTGCTCGACAAGGCTACGGCGGTCAGCGTCAACGCAATGATCCAGGCATCAATTCCTTTGAAAATCACGCTGAGGTCGACAATCATGCCGACCGAAATCAAGAAAAAGGGAATAAAGAGTGCGTTCCCCATGAACTCAATGCGGTTCATCAGCGCACTCGTGTGGGGAATGAGCGGATTCAAGGCCAGCCCGGCAGCAAACGCGCCAATGATGGGCTCGACGCCGGCAACCTCCGCGAGGAATGCGGCAAAAAAGACGATGGCTAGCACGAAAATGTAGTGCGCGTGCTTTTCGCTTTCGAGCTTGCGAAAAAACCAGCGCGCAAACTTTGGGATGAGCCCAAACACGATAGCCGAAAAGATGGCAAGCGAAATACCGAGCTGAATCCAAAAGCTCTGGTCCAGTGCGCCTCGGTGCATGCCCACCACCACCGCCAAAATGATGAGAACGGCCGTATCGGTCAAGATGGTTCCGCCCACCGAGACCGCCACGGCGAGGTTCCGTGAAATGCCGAGCCTACTGACAATGGGGTAGGCCATCAAAGTGTGGGTGGCAAACATGCTGGAAATCAGCAAGCTTGCCACCGGGTCGTACCCCAAAAACTGGGTACACACGGGGTATCCGACCGCAATCGGAACCGCAAACGTGAACAAACCAAACACGAGGCTCTGGTTGCGGTGGGTCTTAAAATCCGCCAAATCCAGCTCGAGCCCCGCGATGAACATGATGTACAGCAGTCCGATGGTCGAAAAAAGTTGGACTGCAGAATTTTGCTCCAGCACATGGAACCCATGGGGCCCAATCAGCACGCCTGACAAAATCAGCCCAAAAATCCCGGGCAGCTTTAGTCCGCGCAGTACAATCGGGGCCAACAAAATCACCAGCAGCACCACCGAGAAAACCAGCACCGGGTTTTGCAGCGGCAGGCTGAATTCGTGGACCCAATGCTGAATGAACTCGTTCATAGGTCCAAGGTAGCGCGAACTGCGTCAAACGGCCTAGCGCTTGCGCAGGCGGATGCTCTTGGGCGTGACCTCGACGAACTCGCCGGTTTGCACGTACTCAAGCGCTTCCTCAAGGCGCAGCACCTTGGCCGGCGCGATCCGCATCTTTTCGTCGGAACCCGAAGCGCGCATGTTCGTCAGCTTCTTGCCCTTGGTCAGGTTGACCTCGAGGTCGTTTCCGCGGGTATGCTCGCCGACAATCTGCGACTTGTAAATCTCTTCGCCGGGTTCGATAAAGAAAATACCGCGGTCCTGAAGGCGGTCAATCGAATACGCCAAGGCGGTGCCCTGCTCCATCGAAATCAGCGAACCGTTCATGCGGCGCGGTATGTCGCCCCGCATCGGCTCAAACCCGACGAAGCGGTGGTTCATGATGGCCTCTCCGGCGGTGGCCGTCAGAAGCGCCGAACGCATCCCGATGATGCCGCGCGACGGAATCTTGAACGTCACCACCATGCGGTCGCCCTTCGGCGTCATGTTGGTCATCTCGCCCTTGCGAAGCGACGCCATTTCGACGGCCGTTCCGCTGTTCTCTTCAGGCAAGTCAATGATGAGTTCTTCGACCGGCTCGCACTTTACCCCGTCGATTTCTTTGGTGATAACCGTCGGTTGGCCGATTTGAAGCTCGTAGCCCTCGCGGCGCATCGTTTCAATCAAAATCGAAAGGTGAAGAACCCCGCGGCCGTACACATAAAACGAATCGGCCGTAGCGCCCGGAACCACGCGGAGCGCGAGGTTTTTCTCAAGCTCCTTCTCGAGGCGGTCCTTGAGGTGGCGGCTGGTGACAAACTTGCCCTCGCGTCCGAAGAACGGCGAGTCGTTGATCATAAACAGCATGCTCAGCGTCGGCTCGTCGATGGCAATCGTCGGCAGGCCTTCGGGCTTCTCGGCGTCGGCGATGCTGTCGCCAATTTCAAAGCCTTCGATGCCGGCAACCGCACAGAGCTCGCCCGCGTGCACTTCGCTGACTTTGGTCTTCCCCAGGCCCTCAAACGTGAAGAGTTCTTTGATTTTGGCCTTGGTGATGCTTCCATCCCGCTTGACCACGGCCACGTTGGCGCCTTCTTTTAAGGTGCCGCGGTGCAGGCGGCCAATGGCCATACGGCCTTGGTAGCTGCTGTAGTCGAGGCTGGTGATCAGCATTTGGGGTGTACCGGTGCGCACCTCGGCGGCGGGCACGTGCTCGAGCACCACGTCGAGTAGGTGCTCGATGTTTTCGGTTTGGGTCTTCCAGTCGGGGCCCATCCAGTTGTTTTTGGCGGAACCGTAGACACACGGAAAATCGAGCTGCTCCTCGGTTGCGTCAAGCGAGAACATGAGGTCGAAGACCATCTCGTGGGCCTGCTCGGGGTCGCAGTTGGGCTTGTCGACCTTGTTGACCACCACAATCGGACGAAGTCCCATTTGAAGGGCCTTCTGAAGTACAAAACGGGTCTGGGGCATCGGGCCCTCAAAGGCGTCGACCAGCAGCAGTACGCCGTCGGCCATGTTGAGTACGCGCTCTACTTCTCCGCCAAAATCGGCGTGGCCCGGAGTATCAATAATGTTGATTTTAACGCCCTTGTAGTTGACACTGACGTTCTTCGCCAAAATGGTGATCCCGCGCTCGCGCTCGAGGTCGTTGTTGTCGAGAATGAGCTCCCCGGTCTCCTGATTCGTGCGAAACAGCTGGCAGTGGTGCAGGATTTTGTCAACCAGTGTGGTCTTGCCATGGTCAACGTGGGCGATAATCGCAATATTTCGAATCGGAGTCATAGGGTAGGGAAAAAGCCGTGCAAAGGTACGGCTTTCCCTAGACGTGGCGGCTTCTAACCCAGATTATCAAATCGGTACAGCGGATCCAGCTCGTGGTCGTGCTTCAGTTCGCAGAGCGGTTTAATCAGTCCGTCGTTCAAACCATACACCCATCCGTGCAGGGTTGGCGCCTCGCGGTCCTTCCAGGCTTTTTGGATAATGCTCGTCTTGGCCAAGTTCTGCACCTGTTCGCGCACGTTGAATTCCACGAGGCGATTGACGCGTTCGCTGGCGTCCGCCGCACTGTCGATTTCAGCCGAATAAATTCGGTGAACGTCCTTGATGTTGCGCAGCCATTTGTTGATAATTCCGAGCGAATTGTTCGTGAGCGAAGCCGCCACGCCGCCGCAGCCGTAGTGTCCGCACACGATGACGTGCTCCACGTGCAGGTAGTTTACCGCGTACTCCAGCACCGAAAGCAGGTTGAGGTCGGTGTGCACCACCATATTGGCAATGTTGCGGTGCACAAAAATTTCGCCCGGAGCGGTTCCGGTAATCGTGTCGGCCGGAACCCGGCTGTCGCTGCACCCAATCCACAAGTACTTAGGCGTTTGGATGCTCGAAAGCCGGTTAAAGTACTCGGGATCGTCGTGGTGACGGCCTTCGGACCAGGCCTTGTTGGCCAATAAGAGTTGATCGATGTCGCGCATTTCAGGTCAATTTAGGTCGGGCAGGTAGTTTTGGTGCGGACTCCGGCGAAGGGTCACGCGAATCCGCTTAAGCTCAGAATGGCTCGCAAAGTCGTGGACGACGTCGAGAATGTCGGGATCCACAAAGTCTGCCTGGGTAAAATCGACGAGGAGTTCCGTGCCGTTGGGGAGCTTTTCCAGGGACTGCTTGAGTTTGCCTTTGTTGAGGAAGCTGACGTTCCGCCGCAGCTGAAGAATGTAGTTGCTGCCGATGTGGGTCAACGAAACGTTGCTCTTAAAGTCATTGAACGCAATGAATACGGTCGAGATGAGCAGCCCCACGGCGATGCCCTTGAGCAGGTCGGTCAACAAAATGGCCAACACGGTCACGGCAAACGGGATCCACTGCATGTAGCCCTGGGTGGCGATGGGTCGAATCACCTTGGTCGGGTGGGTCAGCTTGAAGCCCGTGGCAATGAGGATGGCGGCCAGGCTCGCGAGCGGAATCAGGTTGAGCACCTGGGTTAGCAGCACCACGCTGAGCGCGAGAATGATGCCGTGGAAGACGGCGCTCCAGCGGGACTGGGCTCCCGCCTGGGCGTTGACGCTGGTGCGCACGACGACCGACGTGATCGGCAGTCCACCCAATAGGCCTGAGGCGATGTTGCCTGCCCCTTGGGCCATGAGTTCGCGGTTGGTGGGGGTGACGCGCTTGAGCGGGTCGATGCGGTCAGCGGCTTCGATGCTCAGCAAGCTTTCTAGGCTCGCAATGAGGGCTAAGGCCAAGGCGGTACTCCATACAAGCGGGTTTGTGAGGCCGTTCCACTGGGGGGCGGACCAAGAGCTTCCGAGTTCGGGGAGCTGCACGCGGTGAATCGCCGCGACCGACCATTCAGGACCCAGCAACGAAGGAAGGAGCTGGGCCAGGAGGGTTCCGCCGGCGACCGCGAGCAGTGCTGTAGGGAGCGCTTTGCCGACCGCCGTTTTAGCGTAGCCGAAGTTTTCGGCGAGCTGCAGCAGGGCGAGCGATAGGAATCCCACGAGGGCGGCGCCCGGGCTGAGCGATCCGAGGGCGTGGACGACCGCGCTGAAGGTGTTTTCGTGGTCGGGTTGGGCGAAGCCCTCGTCGCCGAAGTAGTCCGCGTCGTACCCAACTAAGTGCGGAAGCTGTTTGAGAATAAGGATGAGTCCGATTGCGGCCATCATGCCCTTGATCACGGTGTTGGGCACGTAGTGGCCCACCACGCCGAGGCGGAGGAGTCCGAGCACCACCTGCATCGCTCCCGACAGCACAACGGCCACCAAGAAGAGGTCAAACGCGCCGAGCTCGCTTACTGCGGCGAGGACCACGGTCGTCAGTCCCGCAGCCGGTCCCGAAACGCTGAGAGGTGAATGACTTAGTAGTCCGACCACAACCCCCCCCACAACGCCGGCGACAATGCCGCTGAGCAGCGGGGCGCCAGAGCCCAAGGCGATGCCCAAGCAGAGGGGCAGCGCGACGAGAAAAACGACCAGCGCGGCGGGCAAATCAGCGCTGGGTACAAACGAATTTAGCTTCATATAAGATGTGTTGATAGCGAATATATGCGAATCATATGGCAAAGGATTTACGCTGACGGGAACTTTTTTGGGCAATCCAAGTTCATTACTTGGGTAAAAAAAATTCAATCCGACTAAGTTGGATTACCTTTGGCCCCCTTTTCAACATTACTCAATGCGCACTAAGTACCAAGACCTTATCGAGCAAACCTTCGAGTGGCCACAGCAAGAGTTTTCGACCCACGACTCTGAACTCTACTGGCACGACATACCCGTCATGGAGATAATTAAGCAGTACGGAACACCCTTGAAGGTGACCTACCTGCCTAAAATTTCGGAGCACATTCAGCGCTCCAAGCGCATGTTCAACGTGGCCATGGCCAAGGTGGATTACCAGGCGGACTACCATTTTTGCTACTGCACGAAGTCTTCGCACTTCCAATTCGTGCTCGACGAAGCACTTAAAAACGACATTCACCTCGAGACCTCGTCGGCCTTCGACATCAACCTCATCGAGACGCTGGAAGAAGAAGGACGCATCACCAAAGACCAATTTGTCGTGTGCAACGGCTACAAGCGCGCCCAGTACACGGAGAACATTGCGCGCCTCATCAACAACGGTTGGACGAGCGTGATCCCCGTGCTCGACAACCGCGAAGAGCTCGAGTTGCTCATGGAGCAGGTCAATCCAGACAACGCGCATCCGGTCAAGGTGGGCATTCGCATCGCAGCCGAAGAGGAACCCAAGTTCGAGTTCTACACGTCGCGCTTGGGCATTGGCTACAAGGAAGTGGTGCCGATGTACAAGAACTACATCCAAAATCAGCCTAATGTGGAGTTGAAAATGCTCCATTTTTTCATTAACACGGGCATCAACGACACGGCCTACTACTGGAACGAGCTCAATAAGGCGGTGCGCGTGTACATCCAGCTCAAGAAGATTTGTCCTTCGCTGGACTCCATTAACATTGGCGGCGGATTCCCCATCAAGAACAGCTTGTCGTTTAATTACGACTACGAGTACATGGCCGAGGAAATCATCGCCCAAATCAAGCAGACCTGCAACGCCGAAGGCATTGAGGAGCCCCACATTTTCACCGAGTTTGGCAGCTACACCGTCGGCGAATCGGGCGCAACCTTCTACAGTATCATGGGCGAAAAGAAGCAGAACGACCGCGAGAAGTGGTACATGATTGACTCGAGCTTCATGACTACGCTTCCGGACGCTTGGGCCATCAACAAGCGCTTTATCATGCTGGCGATCAACAACTGGGATCTCGACTACGAACGCGTACTCTTGGGCGGACTCACCTGCGACAGCGACGACTACTACAACTCAGAGCAGCACTCCAACGCGATCTTCTTGCCCAAGCTCAAGGGCGAGCAGCCCCAGTACATCGGATTTTTCAATACCGGAGCCTACCAGGAATCCATCGCGGGCTACGGCGGCATTCAGCACTGCTTGATTCCGGCCCCCAAGCACGTCGTCATTAGCCGCGACGCCAACGGAGACTGGAATACCCGCCTCTTTGCCAAGGAGCAGAGCTACAAATCCATGCTCAAAATTCTCGGCTACTAAGTCGTTGGGGAGCCCTCGGGGCTCCGTACGTTTGTTCAGCAATCCTTCAATTCTTCTGCCATGAATCGCGGACCCATTTCTCAGTTCATCGAAAACCACTACAAGCACTTTAACGCGGCGGCCCTCGTCGACGCAGCCAAAGGCTACGAAGCCCACTTGACTGCCGGCGGCAAAATGATGGTCACCCTCGCGGGGGCGATGTCAACCGCGGAACTCGGCCGCTCGTTTGCCGAAATGATTCGCCAAGGCAAGGTCGACATCATCAGCTGCACTGGCGCCAACCTCGAAGAGGACCTCATGAACCTCGTGGCCCACAGCCACTACGAGCGCGTTCCGCACTACCGCGACCTTACGCCGGCCGAAGAACGCGACCTCCTCGACCGCGGACTCAACCGAGTGACCGACACCTGCATTCCCGAAGAAGAAGCCTTCCGCAAGCTGCAGCACCACATCCACAAGGTGTGGTCGGCGGCCGAAGCCAAGGGCGAGCGCTACTTCCCCCACGAGTACATGTACCAAATGATTCGCCTGCCGGAGTTTGCCGCCGAGTACGACGCAGCCGTGGACCCCGCCAACTCATGGATGCTGGCCGCTGCCGAGCGCAACCTGCCCATTATCGTTCCGGGCTGGGAAGACAGTACCATGGGCAACATCTTCGCCAGCTACGTGATTAAAAACGAGCTGAAGGCGAGCACCATGAAGTCGGGCATCGAGTACATGGCCTGGCTGGCCGACTGGTACGTGGCCAACTGCCGCAACCCCAAAAACCCGAGCGCACCTTCGGTGGGCTTCTACCAAATCGGCGGCGGCATCGCCGGCGACTTCCCGATTTGCGTCGTTCCGATGCTCTACCAAGACATGGAAATGGAAGACATTCCCTTCTGGGGCTACTTCTGCCAGATCTCGGATTCGACCACTTCGTATGGTTCCTACAGCGGCGCCGTACCCAACGAAAAAATCACCTGGGGAAAACTTGACATCGACACGCCAAAATTTATTGTCGAGTCGGATGCTACAATCGTTGCTCCGCTTATGTTTGCGTGGATACTTAAATGGTAATCTACCCTCATGGAAAAGCGACGCATTATCGTTGACTATAAGAACATTACTTCGGAACAGCTGTCGCTGATCACTGATCGGTACCCCGAAGGTTTCGCGCCCGAAGACATGATTTCGTTCAAAAACTCCAAGGGAGAGACCGTTCGCGCGGTCCCTTTGGAGACCGAAGACACGAAGTACCTCTTCAAAGTTTCGATCGAAATGGAGCGCCGCATGGAGGCCTTCATGGACGAAGACGACGATTCAGAGCCCGCGACCGAAGAGGATGCAGCTCCCGAAGCCGACGTGGCCGAAGACCTCGACGACTAACCGAACCTACTTTTTGGAGATCCAGCTTCGTTGACGCGGGGCTGGATTTTTTTTGGCTGGTTGGCTGGCTAGTTAGCTGGTTGGCTAGTTGGCTAGTTAGCTGGTTGGCTTGTTAGCTAGTTGGGTGGTTGGTTCAGCGTTTGTGGTAGGCGCCGGCGCGCGCAAAAGCCCGGCCGGTCCAAATGAGTTCGGCCAAAGCCGAGAGCACGTGTTCGGTGCTCAGCCCCGTAGCGCGCTGAAGTTCGTCGACGCGGCAGGGGCCCTTCATGGCATCGAGCACCGCGGCAAGGTGGCCCTTGAGGGGCTCGCCGCGGTCACCCGGACTTCGGGCGGACCAATTCAGGATTCCCAAAACTTGGTCCGGATGCAAGGCCATCTGGGCGATCTGGTCGGCAATGAGGCTCAGGCAACCTTGGCTGTGGACGTCGTGGACGCGCCCGGGAAGGGCAAACACGCTTCGGTCGTAGCCGTGGGCGAGCTTGGCCGTGATGGATGCACCGCTCTGCACGGACGCTTCGACCACGAGCACCGCGTCGCTAAGGCCGGCAATGATTCGGTTTCGGCGCGGAAAATGCCCTGCCCGAGCCGGTACCCCGTAAGGCCACTCCGAGATCCATGCTCCCCCAGACTGCAGGATGCGCTCGGCGAGCCGCGCGTTCGCGCGCGGCTGCGCGGCGTCGAGGCCGTGGGCCAGCACCGCCCAGGTCGGAAGCCCCGACCGCAAGGCCTCGCCGTGGGCGGCCGCGTCGATGCCAATGGCCAGCCCGCTGACGATCGTGGGCTGGGCCGCCCCGAGCGCATGCACCCAAAACTCCGTGTGAAGAAGGCCGTCGGGAGTAGGGGAACGGGTTCCCACCACCGCCAGGACTCGATCGCTGTCGGCAAGGGTTCCGCGCACAAAAAGGAGCGGCGGCGGGTCGCTGGAATGCGCGAGGCGCTGCGGATACTCGGGCGACTCCACCGGAATGCAGCGAATCCCGTGGTCGGCGTGCTGCTGCACCATGCGCTGCACCTCGTGGAGCTGATGCAAAATGGTCTTGTTCCAGCGGTTCGGAAGCTGAGCGGACTCCTGCTGAAACGCGGCAAAAGTTGGCGCAATCTGGCGGAGCCAGGTCAAGGGCTGCTTGTGCTCGGCTTCGAGCAGGCGCAGGGCGAGGAGGTATTGGTGTTCTTCAGTCATGGACCCAAGGTCGGATGCTGAAAATCTCACAGTCGGTACCAAACGTAAGCAGTCGTTTAGTACATTTGCCGTCCACTTGGGGGTATAGCTCAGCTGGCTAGAGCGCTTGCATGGCATGCAAGAGGTCGTCGGTTCGACTCCGACTATCTCCACGGAGTGTAAAAAAACCCCGCCGAAACCGGCGGGGTTTTTCTTTTGGCATACTTCACGACGGCAGCGAAGCCTATTTGCTGGATCCCATCCGCTTCGACTGGAACCGCTGCAGGTACTCGTGGGCGTGCTCGTGGACGTTGTCGAGAAAAGCCTGCGCTTGAGGGCTAAGTTTTTTGCCCTCTGGCCAGATGAACGACCACTGGCTGCGAATGGGAAGTCCGCGCATCGGCTGTATGTACATCTTACCCAGCTCGAGGTCCGACAAAATGCTGACCCGCGGCATAATGGAATACCCCAGGCCCGCTTTAACCGACTGCTTAATGGCCTCGTTGGAGGTAAGCTCCAGGCTGCGCTTCACGGTGATGCCGTGCTGCTGAATGTAGCGCTCCATCATCTGGCGCGTCGCGGAACCCGGCTCGCGGAACAGCAACGGAACACTACCTAGGCGGTCCGGAGACCACACCTCGGCAGTGGTTGGGGGTTTCGATCCGACGAGCACGAACTCGTTTTCCATGAGCACGTATTCCTCGAGGCGAATGTCTGGTTTGAGGGAAATCAGCGCTAAGTCTACCTCGTTGTTGGTGAGCTCCAGCAGCACCTGGGCCTTATTGGATACGTTTAGGCTTACCTCAACCGACGGATGGGCCTGCACGTAGGGAGCCAGTAAGTAGGGCGCGATGTACTTGCCGGTCGACACCGTGCTGATGCGAAGTCCGCCCGTAATCTCACCCTGATACACCGCTAGGCACTGGTTGATGCCTTCGGTACTGCGCAGCACTTCTTCGGCTTTTTTGGCCACGGACTTACCAAAGTCCGTTAAGTACAGGCGTTTGTGCACGATTTCCGTGAGGGGAATCGAAAAATTCCCCTGAAAGTTCTTAAGCTGAATGGACACCGCAGGCTGCGAAAGATTCAGCTCCTCGGCGGTTTGGGTTACGCTCAGCGTGCGCGAAAGGCGTACGAAAATCTCGAGCTGGTGCAGCGTGTATTTCATAAAAATATTTAATGCTATCAAAGCTAACGCTAAATAAATCTAAAAGTTCGAAAGGGCGGAGTTTTGCAGCGTGAATTGGGTTCCTTCGGCAAATCAAGCGGTTATCATGGCCACCAAGCACCGAAAGGAAGTCTATTTGGGCCAGGTGCTTTCGGATCATTGGGACGTTACGGTGCGCGCCGCAGACGTGGACACCGACCAGTTGGGAACGTTCAGCGGAGAAATTCCGCGCCCCGGCGACGTATCCACCACCTTGAGGAAGAAAGTTTCCTTGGCCTTGGCCAACTACCCCGACGCCGAGGTAGTTGTGGCCACCGAGGGCTCGTTTGGACCTGACCCGGTACTGGGGTGGATTCCACTTCACGAAGAGGTGTTGCTTTGGGCTTGGCCGAAGCTCGGCAAGGAACTTTTTGTGGCCCACCGTAGCCACGACACAAACTTCAGTTCCTGCCAGGAACCCGACTTGGCCGCCGTGCGCCGCTGGGCGGAACGGGTAGGGTTTCCCGCTGCCCACCTGATTTTGCGCCGTGCCGACGGGACCGTGGTCGCAAAGGGGCTGAACGACCCCACGGAACTCGAACGGTGTTGGCGCGAAACCTCGGCGGCCCACGGGGCGCCTATTGTGGAAACCGACATGCGGGCCGACCGCAATCCACGCCGCCAGGAGGCCCTTCGGGCCCTGGCACACAAAACAATGGAAGCGCTGGAAGCGCGTTGCCCGTCCTGCGGATTCCCTGGCTTTGTGCCGCGCCCCGCTTCGCCGGGCGCGCCCTGCCGCGCCTGCGGCGCGCCCACGCGGCTCCCCCGCGAACTCCGCGCCGATTGCCCCGAGTGCCACGCCGCGCAAAGCCATGAATCTCCCCACCAAATCCAGGGCGTTGACCCCGGCCAATGCGACCGATGCAACCCGTGAATCCCGACCTGATCGTGCGGGGGGCGACCGTCACCCACCGCGGCACCACCTCGGTCTGCGACCTCTGGGTGCGCGGCGGCCGTGTGGAACGCCTTGAGCCCTCCATTTCGCTGCCGCCCGGGGTTTCGCCGCGCGAAATTGACGCCGCGGGGCTCTGGCTGCTTCCGGGCGTCATCGACAGCCACGTCCACTTTCGGGATCCCGGGTTTCCGGCCAAAGGAACCATGCACAGCGAATCACGTGCCGCGGTGGCCGGGGGCGTGACCACGGTGTTTGACATGCCCAACACGCTTCCGCCGACCATGGACGTGGACGCGTGGACCGACAAAATGCGCCGGGCCCGGCAGCGCATGTGGACCAACTACGCCTTCTACGCCGGGGTGCACGCCGAGCGCTGGCAGGACGCGCTGGCCATTGACCCGACGCAGATTCCCGGCTACACCGACGACGGGCTGTACATGCAGGAACGCGACGTCCTGCTCTGCAACCACCCCGAAGTGCTCGAAAAAGTGCTGCTCGAGGTTCCCAAAATGCTTGCGCTGCACTGCGAAGACGAGGTCCGCATTCAGGCCCAGCTGCTGGAGGCCCAGCGCGAATTCGGCACGGAAATGCCCGTGCGCCTTCACAGCCAAATTCGCGACGAGGAGGCCTGCGTGACGGCGACCCAGCGCGTGCTCGAGGTGCAGCGCG
>Ga0315906_10002683_pt1 | contig 24414 bp, 30 predicted proteins | sample LakEriMetagenome_4_FD_203526 | JGI IMG/M metagenome (GOLD analysis project Ga0315906, IMG submission 203526) | Freshwater fungal communities from buoy surface, Lake Erie, Ohio, United States - Buoy 2 MA122 | ecosystem: Environmental > Aquatic > Freshwater > Lake > Lake biofilm | place: USA...
GAAAGTATTATAAGATATATTTAATAAGATGGATTGCTGTATATATCCTCTACAGGATACTAATACTTGAAAGTATTATAAGATATATTTAATAAGATGGATTGCTGTATATATCCTATACAGGATACTAATACTCGAAAGTATTATAAGATCTATTTGGGTGGATTGCTGCATATATCCTCTACAGGATACTAATACTCGAAAGTATTATAAGATCTATTTGGGTGGATTGCTGTATATATCCTATACAGGATACTAATACTCGAAAGTATTATAAGATCTATTTGGGTGGATTGCTGCATATATCCTCTACAGGATACTAATACTCGAAAGTATTATAAGATATATTTAATAATATGGATTGCTGCATATATCCTCTACAGGATACTAATACTCGAAAGTATTATAAGATATATTTAATAATATGGATTGCTGCATATATCCTCTACAGGATACTAATATCTCTCGATATTATTACATTAGTATATCAATATATTCTTATATAATTTTATACAATCAATTTTTATAAATATTATCAATATATTTTATAAAAATCTCTTTTTTTTCCAAATCTATACTATCCCAATTTATTTTTGATATATTTAATAATATTATATTAATTATTAATTTTCCACCTAACAATCCTTTATTATTTAAATATATATTATTTAATGTAAAAGGTGGTATTTCAATATTTATATAATTACCATCAATGTATTTTATTAATTTTGTTGCTCCAATTAAATAATCCTTTAAATTTATAAATATATCTATAATAAGATCAATATTGTCATTAATTATTTTATGTCTATATTCAACCTTTTTGTTATTTAACTTATATCTTTCATAATCTAAATCATCATTAGAAATATCTTCAGAACTTGATGAGTAATTTGTACTATTAATATCTTTTTTATTAGTTATTATCATTTTTATTTCAATTTCATGTTCTATACCATCATCATCTATATATTGTCTAGTAAAACAAGGATATACTTTTTTGCATAATATGCTAAAATTAAAAGGTTTTTTAACCCCTTTTAATAATATCCTAATTTTTTTATTTTTATTAGTATATAAATCGTAATAATTAACTGGAAGAATAATGCTATGCTTAATTATTTTTGTAGAAGGATTATAATAATTTTTACTTTTTACTCCTTTTTTTAAAAACATATTTGCGATATTCATAAATGTAGTTTTTATAGCTTCTTTGTCATTAAAATAATTATTATACATATTATCCCAAAAATTAATATCTGTATCATTGTAAAAATCGTAAGAAAACATAATATCGTCTTTATCAAATTCATTGAAACCTCTCAATTCTCCGTAATTTTCAAAATCTTCTAATGCTTTCTTATATCCAGCGCATGCTTTTTTAAATTTATCTATTTTTTGGTTTTTTTCATTAATATCTGTTATATTTATCAGTTTGTCTGGATGACATTCTAATGCTATTTTCTTATATATATCTTTTATATCATCTTTAGTATATTTAGAAATATTATTAATATCTAAATTTAATGATTCAATATACATATAATCCTTTATTGTTAAATAATAATCATAATTTATTCTTTATATTAAAGAATTATTATGTATATTATGTAATATATATAATTTATATTATTTACATATTCAATTATGAATAATTGGAATAAATTTGAAGAAAAATTCGAAAAAATTATAACAGAAAACTACGAATATAATATATTATTAAATAGAATATTATTATCACAAAATAATACACTGCTATATTCTCCAATAGGATTTCCAATAGATTTATTAGTAGATTTGATAATTAAAAAAAAATTTAATTTAAAAAACAAGATTTATAGAACTGAGCATATATGGGATAAAAATTTAATATATAACGAAAATAGCAAATTTTTAGAATTAGATATAATGAATCCTGAAAATTCTAAAAATATAGATAAAATAACCCCATTTCTTCTACATATCATAAAACATAAAAATATAGGTTTAGAAAAACATTACATTATAATTAAAAATATAGATTTATTATCGAGAATATTTTATGATTTTAGAATATTACTTGAAAAATATTCAAATAATATAACTTTTATGTGTACATCACATTATATGTCAAAAATAGAATCGCCTATTAAAAGTAGATTTAATAGTTTTAGAGTTCCATTATTTACTTTTGAAGAAATAAATAACATTTTTGTAAATTACTTAAATATTTCTATGAATGATGAACTATTTATTACAAAACCACGTAATATTATAAAAGCTTTATTTATAGCAGAAATAGAATGTAATCCTAATGCAGAAGATATTTTAACACCTGATTTTATAAAATATAATTACCCTCCTTTTGTTGATTTTATAAAGACATTTGATAAGCATAAAAATAATATGGAGGAAATAAGATATTTATCTAATAAATGTTGCCAATATAACGTAACTATTAATAATATTATAGAAGATTTCATTAATTTTGTAGATTACGGAGATTACTATCTTAAAATAAAATACTCAAAACTTCCTAAGAAGAAACTTGAAGAAATTAAAAAAAATGAAAAAATAAATATAATAAATATTGGAATTGAGGCAGATTACATATTATCACAAACTAATAAATCTAAAGAACCTATACATATTGAAATGCTTTTATATAAATTATTATATTAAACTATTATATTAATCAATAGGTTCATCTTCGGGATAAGAAATTCCCTTATTATATCCTTTCATTGATATATATTTAGTACTATAATTTGTTACATGTTTTTTTTCAAATTTAAAGTTATTAAATATAATATTTGCTGCTATAAATTTATTACATTCGTATTTTTTATCATATATAATTGACATATAAATATATTTAATTTTATCTACATATTTTTCTAGACAATCGTTATATAAAATAGCACCTCCTATAATAAAGGAACTTTCTATAATATCTGTATCATTTACATATTTAAATGCTTCCTCTAAATTCTTAAATATTATTGGTTTATCTTTGGTATTTGTATTAATATAATCATCTTCTAATTCTTTTTTAATATTATCATAATCATTTAAACTAATTATTATATTTATTCTATTTATTAATGGTCTTTTTGGAAGTGAGTACCATGTATTCTTTCCCATAATTACACAGTTCTTTTTATTAGAATCAACTACTTCTGATGTTATATTTTTAAAACTTTTAAGTTCTTCTGGTATATGCCAACACATTTTATTATCATAACCTATACCATAATTAGTACTTGTTGCAACAATTATATTAATATCCTTGTTTTTTTTGATTTTATTTACAAAAGGTTCGTGATTTTCCATAATTCATAAAATATTATATTATATATAATTCAATCTTTTATATTATATTTATATTATATTTATATTATATTTATATTATTTATATTATTGCAAATAGTTACCAGTACAATAACACAAATAATATATATACTCCTCTAATTGCAACATAAATAGCAGTAGGTAATAATATATCGCTTAAATTACCTTCACTATTTATTTCGTTCGAATTCAATGTTCTATTATATGATAATGAAGATATAATATTAACAGTTCTTAATTGTGTATTTAATAAATAATTATTAACATTTGTTATCATAATTATTATATAATAATAGTAAATCTTTATTACATTGAATTATATTGATCATTCATTATATTGTATACACGATCCTTATATTCTTCTATAGTTTCATCTTCTAACATTTCTACCATATCACAAACTTTAATTTTTATTTTATAATTTTGAACTAAGAATACTTTTAGAGAAGAATGCACAATAGATTCTCCATTGTCTGAATTATGATCAAGAGAATTGTCTTCGTATTTTAATACTATAGGCATTATCGAATATCCTTCAACAAATGCTCCTTTACTACAAAATTCAGTAATATTTCCTGGTATTTTTGGAATATTTCCACTACCTGGTGCAATAAATATTACAGGATCCCCTATTTTTCGATTATCTATACGATCTTTAATTTTATTACTAGTTTTCCCTTTTTCTACATAAATAGTTCCGTATTTTTCGTTATTTTCATCAGTATAATTAAATATTGAAAATAAAATAGTCTTTAAAACTACATAGCACGCTCTAGGAAATGTACTCGCTAATATAAAACCATCTACTAATGTTGTGTGATTAAAAGTACATATAAATTTTTTATCACTGTATAAATAACTCATATATTTTATGTAATCTTCTTTTGAAATATCTATAGTTAGTGATAATGTAAACATTATTAATTTACCAAAAATCAAGAATACAGACATTAAACTGCTTTCATCTCTAATATAATGTATAACAACATTTGAAAATCTTAATAATAAAAATAGGAAAATTATACGAAAGGGAAGAAAAATATATAAAAAAATTGTTTTAAGTATGTTTATTATATCATACATTATAATTATATTATTATGATTATTATATTATAAATATTTAATAAAATTTAATATTAACACATAACTATTTATTTTATTATATATTATACATGATTTTTATACATTAGTGTTGTATATTTAGGAATATCTATATTATAATAGTCCTTGCTAGCATATTTATTATTTTTAATCCATATTCTCGCGATATAATATAATTTCTTAGGACTAATAGAAACTCCATTAATATTATTGGTTACATCATCAGTAGTTCCAATATTTTCTCCTAAAATATTTGCACATAATTCAAAAAATTTATTTTCAAAATCCTCTGGAGATATTTTAAATGATAAACATCCGCCATTAATATTTAAATTATCTTCATATCTTGGTATAATATCTGCACGCATTATAAAAAACATACCTTTTTTAAAAAGTTCTTTATAACCCTTAAAATAATAAACGTAATCTTTTACGGTAGATATTTGTCCTAGCATCTTATAACTTTTATCGTCCCAATTTATATCATAAGGATCGTGAAAATATATACTCCAACAATCGTTTAAAAATACATCATCATTATTGTCATTCATTATAACAAATATATATTAATAATTCTTATATATTAGGATTTCTCTATAATACTCATTATAGTTTTAATATTACATCCTTTAATACATATTAATTCTCTATAATTTTTAGAGTTAATATTGAATATGCTTTTAAAATTTACAGAAACTTTTTTAAGTTTATCATAATCTTTTATGTATATATGACTTATAATATATTCAAAAATATCAACGTGATATATCATGTTCATTTAAGAAAATTCTTTAGATAGCGAAACTACTTTAGTATTTAGTTATACAGTTAAAGTATTTACTATTAGTCTCAATTAGTATAGTATAGTTAATAAATATACCGCTAATCAATTTTTAAATTATTAAAATTTAAATTAGAACATAGTATATAATAGTGCGTCAAAATTTATTTTTATATTATATATACTAATAAATTAAATATTAATTGTAAATATATTTAGAAAAATGAGTACATAATTTTATTTTTCTTAAAGTTTCAAAAGTTTTTATAAATTTCTAAAATTTTTTTAATTATGTACTCATTTTAAATTCTATATATACGGTGTTGTTACATTTTTATAGAATAATAAATCATTATCACTGCTCTCATTTAAAATATAATTTATGGGACACCCTAATTTTTCAATCTCATCCTTTATCATATGGTAATCCTTCTTAATAATTCCGGAAAATAGAATTAAATATTTATAAGGAAATAAATAGAAATTATCACAAATATAATCAGGTTCTTCTAAAATACTTACTATATTAAACTTATCAAAACTTATATTACTGTTTGAGAAATCCTTTTGAAATAAAATATCAAAACAAGTAATAAGTATTAAATCATATTCCTTTCCCTCTTTTATACATAAATTTACAACATCATCTATTTTATATTTTTTAGATAGTTGTATATCTTCTTCTATAGTTTCTAGAAAATTGCATTTAATAGGGTTATATTTATATAGTAAATCTTCTTTGTATTTTTCTGGTAAAATATTAGTACTTATATAGACATCTATATCATACCCTTTATTTTTAAAGTATTCAAATATATATTTTTGATAATTTTCGTAACTATTATTGTAATCAACAGAATATGATGTGCCATACTGCCAATGTTTATTTATTTCTAATGAAATTCCTGATAATAATAATGCTAATTTCATAATTAAATATTATTTTATATTATATTCTTATATTATTTGTGATATAATACTTAATATATATTTTATTATATTAGAATGAACAAAAATAAAGATTGTCCAGAAGGAAAAGAGATTAATGCAATAACTGGTAGATGTGTTAAAAAATGCAAAGATGGTGAAAAAAGAGATCTTAAAACAGGTAAATGCATGAAAATTAAACTAAATAAAAAGTTTAATAAATCTTTGAAATTATTAAATAATAAGATTATTACAAAATTAGAATTACCGCCTATAAATAATTCGGTTTCCATATTCATAGGAAGTCCAATATCACAAAATCAATATTCTTTACACCTTTAGACATTTAAACCTTTGAAGATTTAAAATGAGACAAAACTTAATTTATTTTCATTAGGTAATTATAATGAAGCATAAAACAGAAGATTATAAAATATCAGCAGTTAAATATTACTTATCTAATAGTTTTAGTTTAGATTATGTATGTAATATTTTTGGTTGTAAAAAACAATCATTAACAAGGTGGGTTAAAACAGAATTAGACAAAGACGATATTTTATTAAATAAAAAACCTTTTATTATAAAATAATTATTGCATAAATTTGCATATCTTAATTACATAATTTACATAAGTGCATCTCCTATAGCACCCACACCAGATGCTGCGGCTATAGGTTTATACATTATAGACATTATTGACCAGAATATTGCTATTATTATTGAAAGAATACCAACGACTATCAACCCTATTCCAAAATAATAATAGTTATGATCTGTGCTAAAATCTTCGGGATTTGAAGGGTCGTAATTAACTTTTATAGGTTGATTGTTATTAATAGTATGCGTTACTTGATGTGCCTTTTTATATTCTTTTTCATTTACAGTATATAAAATATCAGCAGTACAATTAATAATTGTATTTTTATTTTTATTAGTATCTTCTATAATTTCACTCGTACATTTAACATTTGTATATTTACCTGTAACGCTTTGAGATTTATTAGAATTTAAATTTTTTAACCAAAACCCCATATATATCATAATGCTGCAAATTATAATTACAATAAATGTAAAAAATACAGTATATATCATACCAATAGATGCTGCAGTATTATATAAAGGATTTAAAACTTCTTTATTTGAATTTAAATCATTTATTGCGCTTCCTATAAATCCTTGTTGATACCCAGGTGTCTGTCCTTGCATATTCTGCATATTCTGCATATTTTGCATATTTTGCATATTTTGTTGCAAATAAGCGTCGCCCCCCTTTTTTTTCATAATCTACTAAATATAACAGATAAAGTATTTTACTATTATAAAATTAATAATTAAGTTATATTTATATTTTTCTCTCTATTTTACTAATAAATTTTAAAATCCCTAATATATATTAGAACATGACATTAGAAAGTTTAGATAATATTTCTGGATATAGTATTGTAATAATTGGATTATATTTAATTGTAGCGTCTACTGTTTCTCCATTTAAAGTAATTGGGGAAAATGTAAGAAATATAATTGATAATAACCCAGTTTTTCAACATATAATAACATTTACGTTAATATTTTTTATAATTGTATTGTTAAATAAAACCCCTCCTTCTGTTCCATTACAGGCATTATATTCTATTATAGATTCTCCAAATAATAATTTATTATATTTATTTGGCGTTTCAATATTAATATATATATTATTTATTATATCTTCCAGGACACCTTTAATGTTTACAGGATTAATACTAATTCTACTTTTCCTATTATTTGTATTTAATTCTATGGCATTAAAGAAAAAAAAAGAGAAAAACGAAGAAGAATATAAAAAATATAAATTAATGCAAAATATATTATTTATATTTATAATAATAATTTCAGTAATTGGTTCTGTTATTTACTCTATTGATAAATATAAAAAAGATTTTACTTTATTAAAATTTTTATATGATTAATGAATGAAAAAATAAAAATTTATAAATAATTTTGTCTCATTTTTCTTTTCGGTCGGTGTAATATTTATAATTTTTATTTTTTAATTCATTATATAAGAAATTATTAATATAATATTATAAAACTATATAATAATGCTTCGGTATATGCTACTTTTTTATGTATTTTGCACTTGTCAATCATTTGTATGTGTAAATAATTTAAATATCGCTAATAAAATGCCAATTGTAAAACTTCGCAATACAAGATATTTTTGTAATATGAAGGAAGATAATTTTAATGATATTGATATTGACAGGTCTGGAAAGTTGGATAATAAAGAATTAGAAATTTTTTATGGAAAAATTAACTATATGGATATTGCTGATCTTAATAAAGATGAAGAGTTAGATTATTTAGAATTTGAAAGATTAAAAAAAATTAAAAAATTCGGTATTAAAAATGGAGGTAATTTGTTTGTTAGAAATGCTGTTAATATGGGTCTTCTAGATAAAAATTCTATTTTAGCAGAAGGTCAAGCATCTATTTTTTTAGGTAATAAAGGTTTTGATCCTCTAAATTGTTCTACCGATATTATTACATTGAAAAAATATAGAGAGGCAGAGGTTAAGCACGGGCGTCTCGCGATGTTAGGTAGTGTAGGATGGCCTTTGGCAGAATTATATCACCCTTATCTTTCTAAAATTTCTAATTCACCAAATCTTCTTTCTGTTAATGGAAAAGTTCCTTCTATATTAAATGGAGGTCTTGATAAAATCAATCCTGTATTTTTTATGGCGGCAATTATATTAGCCACATCATTAGAATTACGTAATATTAAAAAAAATTATGAGAATGAGTCTATTCCTGGAGATTTGGGTTTTGACCCTCTTAAATTATATAATGGTTGTGATGTAGTTACAAAAAAAAATATAGAACTTAAAGAAATAAATAATGGTAGGTTAGCAATGGTAGCGATTACATATTATGTATTTAGTGAATTTATTACAAAAAATCCTATTGCAAAATTTTTTTAATTTATATATCAAAAAATTAAATAATATATTTCATTATTAGAAGGTAATATAAAATTAATAATTTTCTATATATGTTTTCTGGAAAGAATAATACGAACCGAGAAGAAAGAAGTGAAAGAGCTGTTAGTCCATCGTGACTGAATGGATTAAGAGACACAAGTCCTACACCAGAAAGAATGCAAAAGAGACAAAATAAAAGATTTGAATATCACCTTAATGATACTTTTTCAAATATAATAAATGATAAAACAGAACAACTACTACAACATGAAGAAGAGCGAGAAAAAAAAGAACAAATGCAACAAATGCAACAAATGCAACAAATGCAACAAATGCAACAAATGCAACAAATGCAACAAATGCAACAAATGCAACAAATGCAACAAATGCAACAAATGCAACAAAATTATAAATATTGGAATGAAAAATTACCACTAGAGGTTAAATCTATGTACGGAGATAAATTTGGTGGCAGAATAGTAAAAAATAATAATAAGAAACCAAAAAAAATATCAGAAAAGGTAAAAAAACCTAAAAAAGTATTTTAATTCTTTTAATTCGTTAAATAATATATAATAGTTTTCTCTAATTATTATAAATGGAAAACAAAATAAATTATTACAAAGTAATTGATGGTTTAAACTTTGATGCTGGTTTATTAAATATGGCGGATGAATTAATAAAAGGTCAGGGTGATGGAAGAATATCTATAGATGATTCTAATAAATTGTTATTAAAGATTTTTGACGGAGGTACTATTACAAAAGTAGAATGTAGAACTATTTTATATATATTAAAAAATTATAAATTAACAAACGAAGCATCCCAAAATTTCTTAGATAAACTAATTAAATATGATTCATAAATCTATAAAAATTGATAAATATATTATTTTTATTTTTTATAAATAACTTGTAATTTAAAATGCCTTTTGATATAAAAGACGCGCCGATAAATATATCTTATGATATAATACACAATATATATAGGAGAATCTAATAAAAATAAAAAAAAGTTAGGCAATATGAAAAAATTGCCTAATAAAAAAGATATTAGTGCTCTATCTTTAATTTCAAAATATTTGAATAATGCTTAAAATTACTAATTATAATAAGGTATATAAATAATTCAAATCAGAATATAAAAATATGCAAAATATTGTATGTGTTAAATAAGAAAAATACGAAGAAGTAAATAATAAATTATTATAATACATATAATAAATTTGCATAGAATATACTGAATAATAAAATCTTAGGTCTCTTTTTAATATGCAAATATTACAATTTTCCTCAATTTTTTTTATTTTACGAAGATAATAGATTAGTAAACAACCAAACAAAAAAATGTTATAATGCGTTATCTGAGAAATATAAAATAATATAGATAAAAAAGATAAATTATTAAATCCTATACAATAATCTATATCGTGAAATATTTTAGTATTTAATATCATAAAATATGCTATAATTCCTTTATATATTTCATCAGTTTTTAAAGTAAATAAAAATAGATTTCTAAAATTGTTATTATAATTAACAGATAATTTACTTAAAGTTTTTCCAAAATAATATGCCCACCAAGGATAAATACAATAATGTATTTTTAAAGTTACTCTAAAATTATCATCCGTATCATTATAGTATTTTATAGATGTGTTTTTATTATATATATAATGACTTTCCCTATGAAAATCGAAAGCAGTTACATCTCCCTTTTTTATAACAACATCTGTAGGTATCATATTAAATCGAGTTACTACATTACTATTATTATCTAATCCTATAATAACACGATAACAAGACGCAAATGGAAATAAATAATAAGGACCGTCTATATGTCTAGTATAAAATATTTTATCAGAAGAATTATATATATTAGATAAAAGTTCTTTTTTATTGTTTATATTATTCTCACCGCTATTTTTTTGTGGTGCTGTTACATATATTTCATTCATATCATTTATAATATCAATATTATAATTAACTCCAAAATTATTTTTAAACATATTTATTATATTTTTATCTGTAGCAATTTTATAATATAGATAAGATATATCCGCGGGAAGTTTAGTATACCACCAATGTGTTGAATTATCCTTGTCGGGTCCCTGAGATATAACCCATTCTCTTATTTTATCTATATCTCTGTGAAGAAGTATTTTACAATTATATACACGAATTTGTTGATTTCTCCAGGGAAAATAAAATAACATATTATAATAATAAGCAATATTTTTCTAATTGGCTTATATAATGAACACATATATGTTAATAGTTAGTTTAACAATTTTATTTAGTTTTATAACAGCAGTATATTTAGGTAAATATCTTATAAGTATCCCAGCATTATCTGTTTTTATTACATCTGTAATATTTTGGTCTAATCCAGAAGATGAGTTGAAAATGTATATAGATATTTTTGTAGTGCAATTGGGATTATACTTTTCGGTTTATTATGCATATACTTATTTAGATAGTAAAAAATTTATAAGTTATTTAACAATTCTTTTAGTCGCTATAATTTATTATTTATTTGCTATATTATCATGGAATCTAAATCCATATATAACAGATGATAATATTAAATTTTTCAAAACAATAACATTACTTTTACACAGTATGGGAACATTTATTACTAATTATTCAAATATATTCATGTATTTGTGGGTATAGAATTTAGTAATTAAGTTAAAAAAATTGACGCAATTTATAATTTTATTTATTATTACAATACATTCATCTAAAATTTTAGAAGAAAACAAAACTACATTATACGAAAACGATTTGAGTAATTATATGAACAAGATTAATATTACAGAAGAAGTTGATAAAAATAAAGAAGAAAAATATAACTCCTATATTCCAGAAAAAGTTGAAGAAATTATTAATAAAAAGATGCTTGTAAAACATCCAGATAATACATATAATATAGAAAAGACACTAGAAGAATATGATAATGAATTATATGAATTATCTACTAATATAGTTTATGGAAATTACAATATTATTCTTAGTAAATTGCTAAAAAAATATGAAGAATATTCTATGGAATTTTCTATGTGTTATAATTTAGAAAAAACCTCTATTATGTATGAAGTATTAACTAAAGAATACTGTAAATTTATTAAATGTTATATGAAATATGACGTTGAAAATTGTAACTATAATACTGAAAACGAAGAAATGATAGTTTTCAAAATGTCATCTTGTATGAAAAAAGAAGAAAAAAAGAGATACAAAAACCTTACTATAACTATTCCGGTATATGTATCTCCGTATAAATTTAATAGTATTAGTCGGCGGAAGTCTAAAAAAAATGAATTGTACTAATATAATTTATACAAATTTATACAAATTTATACAAAGTTGAACATATGTCTATTATATAGACCTTTATCTTTAATAATATCTCTAAACATCTTTGTAATTTTTATAAATTCTTCATAACTTATATTTTTTAAATTTAATTTTTTTAAGAAATTATAATCTGTTTTAATTTTATTTAATTCGCCATATTTAATAATTAAATTTATTATTTCTACATATTCTTTTTTTAATTTAGAAAAAATACATTTTCTAAAATTGGTAACTTCTATATGTGAATTAAAGAATAGCTCTTTTGCTCGTAGTCTTTTTTTATCAGATATAATTGAAATATTTGTCTTAAGATAAGATTTTAGAACCTTAATATTATGTTTATTTTTTTCTTCAGTATGTTCTTTATATTTTTTAACAATATTTTTGGGAATTAATTTAATATCTTTGTGTTTTGCAAACTCTTCAAGATATAATTTTGTTATATCCTTATTATTAAACAATTCTTCTATTTTTGCTATTTTCTTATAATATAATTTATTATCAGGAGAATTCTCTTCTGTTTTGCTAATATTTATTAAAATAGGTGTTAAATCTTTTACCCACACTTTAGTATATTCACTATGTGATTTTTTGCATTTTTTAAAAATTTTTCCTTGTAATTGTAATATTTTATCATCTAATTCTTTTATCATTATTGTAAATATCTACTTAATTATTACATTATTATTGAAGATTATTACTTAAAAATTGATTTATTTATAAAAACCAAAATAAAATTACAATTATGAATCGTATTGACATATTAGTGTATACATTTGTTGGTTTGCAAATAGTATTTTTATCTATTATTATATGGGTTTCTACAAATATTATTTATTATCAACCTATTAAATTTATATAAAAAATGATATATTATATATAAAATATTATATAAAATGTCTTTGTTTCTAGATATTATTAATCTAGAATATGCTATAGGAGAAAATATATTAACTAATAATACAATAAAAATTACAGAAAAAATAAGTAGAGTATGCAAAATCTTTAATAATATTGTTAAAGATGATATGGTAAAGTATTATAACAAGTATATTAAAAGAATGCTTCTTAAAAAAATCGATTATATTATTACAAATAAAATGTATACTATGATTAAAAATAATAGTCGTAATAATAGTAACGATAGTAACGATAGTAGTAGTAAATATATATATAAAACGGTAGAAGAATATGATGAAGAATTACATAAAATATCTAAACAAATAAACAATGTAATTTATGAAGAAATTATAAGCGACTTACAAACAATTTATAATGAGTATATATTTGACGGTAGTATATCAAATAGTTGTTATGAAGTATATCTATTTGGAATAATGGAAATTGAATATTTTAAATTAATTAAATATTTAAAAAATAATAATAAATATACTTTGAGTACATAATTAATATTTTTTACAAAGATTCAAATTTTTTTTAATATATATATATTATTTTTTAATTATGTACTCAAAATATTTAATAAAAATTGACTATTAAAGTAATTAAAATCAAATACCTTAATAAAATATGCTAAACATCTTCTTTAATTCTGCAATTGTAGCAATTGCTTCATTTATTCTAGTTATGAATATGAAAAGATTTAAAAGAATTAACAGATTTAATAGAGTTAATAATGTAACGAATGAAGAAGACATTGATATAATCAATGTAAGTAATGAGAGCGATGATACCAACGACACTAACGACACTAACTACATTAACGACATTAACGATACTAACGACATAAATGAGAGCAAACAGAATAAAGTTAGTGAAGTTACAGATGTAGTTAATGAAAAAGAAAATAACAAAAATGAAATTTTGAAATTAATTACAGATAGAATTGAATATGAGAATAGTTTGAGTATTGACGAATATTTTAATCTAAGAAATAATAAAATTAATTGGAGGGCCCTTTCAGCAAATGAAAAGATTTTTAAACTACTAAAAAATAGAGTTGATTATGAAAATAATACAGAAGAATATATGAAAAAGTATGGAGAGAATAGAATTGATTGGGCAACTCTCTCTCTAAATAGAGTTGAAAGCGAATTGTTAAAAGATAGAATTGTATACGAGAATGGACTAAGTGAAAAAGAGTATGAAAAATTAGATGATAATAAAATTGAATGGACATATCTATCTGGAAATCCTTATGCAATTGAATTATTAAATGAAAATCTTGATAAAATAGATTGGAATACACTATCTCAAAATAAATGCGCAATTACTATGTTAAAAGCAAATTTTGAAAAAATTGTATGGGAAAGTATTTCGTATAATCAAAATGCAATTGAAATTTTAAAAGAAAATGTAGAAAAAATTGTATGGGATAATGATTATTACTGCTTATTTGAAGAAATTTTTATTAATAATCTTAGCGAATTAACAGATCTATTCAAAAAGAAAATAGAATATGAAAAAAATATAACTGATGAAAAATACAAAAAAATAGATTGGAGAAGGTTATCTTTAACACAAAATACATATGAATTATTGAAAACTTATCCTGATAAAATTGTCTGGAAAAATTTATCAAAAAATAAAGACCCTGCTATGATTAAATTATTAAATGATAGATTTGAATACGAAAAAAAATTAAGTAAAGATGAATATAGCAAATTAGAATTTAAAAATAAAATAGATTGGCATATTTTAACTCAAAATAATAATGCAATTCAATTATTGAAAAGTAGAGCACAATATGAAAATTCTCTAAGCGAAGAAGAATATGAGAATTTAGGAGATAATAAAATATTCTGGGAATATTTGTCAGATACAGAATATGGAATTGAATTGCTTAAAGAATATCCTGACAAAATTGTATGGAAATATTTATCAGCGAACGAATATGCAATTGAATTATTAAAAGAAAGAATAGAATATGAAAATGGATTAAGTAAAGAAGAATATATTCGATTAGGAGATGATAAAATAGACTGGTTAATTATCTCTCTGAATAAAAATGCTATCGAATTAATAAAAGATAGAGTAACATATGAAAATGGATTAAGTAATGAAGAATATAATAACTTAGGTATTAATAAAATATATTGGACATATCTCTCTAGAAACAAAAATTCTTCTGCTATTGAATTATTTAAAGAAAGATTAAAATATGAAAAACAATTGAGTAAAGAAGAATATATTATGTTATCCGGAAATCAATTAGCATGGGATTATTTGTCGAAGAACAAAAATCCTGAAATTATAGAATTCTTAAGAGAAAGAATTGAGTATGAAAATAGTTTAAGCAAAGAAGAATACAATAGTTTAGGAATTAATATTATAGATTGGAAATATTTATCATTGAATTCTAGAAACAAAAGTATTATTAATCTATTGAAAGAGTATCCAGAAAAAATAGATTGGAGAAATTTATCAATGAATGAAAATGCGATTGAATTATTGAAAGCGAATCCAGAAAAAATTTCGTGGAATTTAATTCATATTCTATTATGATAAGATAAATTGAATATAATAAAGTAGAATAATCTGTATTTTAAATATTATTTAAGAATTTAGGTTGTATTTAAAACTTCAATTATTAATATTAAAGCAATTTCTATTTATGGTTGAGGTCCTTTACCCTTAAAATTAGCACTTAATCTTATTTCAGAATTAGCGATTGTTTGACCACTTTCTGTTCTATATTCACTAATACGTATTGGATTTTCTCCGCTGAAAACTGTCTGTAATTCTGAAAACCTAATTCCATTCGTATTTACAGTCCATATTGCAAAAAAAGTTTGATCCGCGTTTCCTAAAGTAAATGTAGCACCGCCGATTTTGTTTACTGTTGTACTTGTTGCAGATGTCGCCCATCCTTCAAAAACAAACCCAACTGCTTTAAATATAGGACATATTACTATTGTATTATAGTTTTGCGCAATTATTTTAGTACCTCCTGTTCCATTAGGACCTCCTTTTCCATTCGCATTAAAAGTAACAGCAAATACGTTTCGAGTCCATTGTGCTTTTGCAGTAAGATTTTTATCTTTATCCCATTTACCATATAAATAGGACGCTGAAGTTGGACCATATGTTGATGTTTGATTTATTCTCGTAATTCCGTCATATAAATGCCAACCACTAAATTAATGTCCTGTTAGTGTAAACCCATTGTTTTGAAAAGTAAAATTTAGATCATATGTAGCTTTATTACTATTTGTAGTACCACCATTTGCACCATTTGCATCATACGTAATTGTATATTCTTTTGCGGTCCATTGTGCCTTTGCAGTATAATTTGTTAATGTTTTATTCCAATAACCATATCCTTGTCCTGCACCATATGTTCCTATATATGTACTCCCTTCATATAAATGCCAACTACTAAAATTATACCCTGTTCGTGTAAAACCATTATTTTGAAAAGTAAAAGGACTATCATAGGTCGCTGTACTATTACTAGTAGAACCACCGGTATTTTGATTGCCATTATATGTAATTGTATATGTTGCAGGGGTCCATTGCGCGTATGCTACATGATTTGTTGTTTTATCCCAATTACCATATCCTTGTCCTTGACTATATGTTCCTAGGTATCCTGCATAATGTAAATGCCAACTACTAAAATTATACCCTGTTTTTGTAAAACCATTATATTGAAAAGTAAAATAAACACCATATGTTGCAGTACTATTACCAGTAGAACCCCCGGTATTTGTATTGCCATCATATACAATTGTATATGTATTTGCGGACCATTGCGCATATGCGTTTAGATTCGTTTTCGTTAACCAGGTACCATGTGATTGTCCTGAAGTTTTAAATCCATAATCATTCCACCATTGATCCCATAAACGCCAACCAGTAAAAGTATGCCCTGTTCTTGTAAAACCATTATTTTGATAAGTAAAAGCACTTCCATATTCTGCGGTACTTTGTGACGTAGTGCCCCCGGTATTATCATTACCATAATATGTTATATAATAATATACACCTCGTATATTAGCAAGTATAAAAAAGTAAGTCCATCTTTCAGCATTTCACATAAACAATGTAATTTGTTGACTAGTATCTAAAATTTGATTAGCGTATAAATATACAGTTCCATTTGCTGATGCATTAGTATTATAATATGTAGAAGGATTTGGATAAGAAGAACCATTCCAATTATTTGTTTTTTTTATATGCATAAAATTGCCATTGATGAGTATATTCAGTATTATCATATACACCCTACAGCAATCTCCAGGGTTGTGTCCAAAAACCTTGGACTCCATCTACATGTCTAACTTGTACTCTATTATCCCAACCACGAGCAGCATTTTCTACCTGCGTATATATTTCTGGCATATCTATTTATATGTAATGAATTATTTATCATCTTTTTTTAAACATTTCCATCGTGATTATTTTAGTATATAAAATAAATCTATAGTAGAAGATAGATTTATATATATGCCATATATACGCGTGTATGTAGAACAAAGAATTGGTATATGAAACCTAAGATTAATAGTTGTAGACACAAACAAGACAACTTTTACTTTTCCAGGTAATCAGTATGATTCTACTCTATATACCCATGAATGGATGTTTTCTGTTTAGATGGAAGAAGATGGTACTTGAGATAGGATATAGGGGTTTGGTGCTTATGGTAGATTGGTTGATAATCTAGTTATAGAACTTGACAAACAAGTTGTGTTGTTTAGTTCTTCTTATATGTCTAGATATAATTTTTATAATTCATAATTGTATAAGATATTTATATAGTTTAATATTTTTACATTTTTAAATTGTAAACCATTCTTTTTGATTTGTTAAAAAATATATTAATAATACATTGCATATATTATAGATATAAGTGTATAATGCCCAATACAATTACATATACAATTACATATATTGCAGATCTTCCTCTTCCTCCCTATCTATATAGTTTCACAACACATACATTTACAAATGCTGGGCAAACAGGTAGAACTGGACCAATAATTTCACAGGTTCGTGAAGCATATAGTACTGTAAGTTGGGCTCAAAACAACTCATATCTTAATATGGTAACGACAGGAATTCAAGAATGGACTGTCCCAGCAACAGGATATTATAGTATAGAGGTTGCCGGTGCTTCTGGTGGTAGTAACAACAGGGTTGGAGGTAAAGGTGCTAAAATGAAAGGTACATTTAATCTAGACCAAGGTATGGTACTCGCTATACTTGTAGGACAACGAGGAGTAGTAAAGACTTCTAGTTGTAATGCTGGTGGAGGAGGTGGAACTTTTGTATGGGACAAAAGTTCCACAACTCAACCATTAATTGTTGGTGGCGGCGGTGGTGGTAGCGGCGCTGGTTGTTATTTATCAGGTTTAGATGCTCCAATTACTATGAATGGAACAGGTGGATTCGGTACTTCTGAAGCAGGTGTTAATGGTAATGGTGCTAAACCAGGCGGTTCAGGATGGTTGTCAAATGGTACATCTGGATTAGATGATAATAATAGCAGTTGCACAAGACCTCTTGAAGAAGGATTAGGTGGTTTAGCTAAATCATATAATAGTGTAGGGGATGGTGGATTTGGAGGAGGTGCAAGTGCTTCAGGTCAAGGTTGTAGTAGCGGCGGCGCTGGAGGAGGGGGTGGATATTCAGGAGGTGCTGGTCCTTCAGGAGACGCAACATGTAATGATAGTGGAGGAGGAGGAGGAGGAGGAGGTTCTTATAATAGTGGAACTGATCAAATCAATACAGCAGGAATAAATACGGGTCACGGATTTGTTACAATAAATTTTTTATCACATACAAGTACTACATATAGTAATACAGCTACCTATTATAGTTCTTATACTTTTCTAAATAATAATTTTACAAAAACAGGATATGAATTTAGTGGTTGGTGGTTATATGAATATGAAGGAAGTTCGAGAATAAATACAGAAATATATGGTGAAGGACACGTATATTCTACATGGAATATAGATAAAAATCTTTTAGCAGTAGCACAATGGACAAAAGAATATATAATTACATATGAAGGTAATGGAAATACTGGAGGTATTCAAGTAAATATTAGTAAAGCGACCTATGGTAATAATTTTACTTTTAATACTAATACTTTTACACGAACAGGATATGAATTTAGTGGTTGGTATTTATATGATGGAACTACGAGAATAAATCCAACATCAACATATGGTCCAACTACAGAATCCTATTCATATGGTACATGGGATATAGATAAAAATGTTACTGCACAAGCACAATGGACTCAAAGCGAATTTACTGTTACTTTTAATACGAATGGAATAGGAGGTGCGAACGGAACAGGAGATACTATAATAGTTAAACAAAACTATAATACAACAGTAAAATGTCCTACGATTAAAGCAGTTGGGTATGTATTTGGAGGATGGGCGACATCTGCTGAAAATGCTGAAAGTAAAATAGTAGACAAATTAGGTGGAGCTACATTTACTTTAACTGAGGATAAAAATTTTGTTGCAATATGGAGTGGAAATACGGATGGAATTAGGTTTTCAGGATTACAATCAGTTTTCGGCGGAACAGATCCAATAAAAATTAGTGAATATAGAACACAAAGCGGTCAAACAAATGATAATTCTACAATTGCACTAAGTGCTAATTTAAAGGGTAAAAGTAAGCCCATCCCCGATACCCCCCCTATCACCACTTATGTATATGATACTGGTGCAAACTTTACATCGAGTGATGCAAATTTAGTATTTGGGATTAAAGCACTGCAAAATATAAAAATAGTAGGTTTTGATATTAAAATGTACACCGGCACCACCGCAACTGTTACAAGTAGAATTGATTTTTATTATAGAATTGGATTAGTTACTGATACAAATATTCACGATAACTTTTTCAATTATGATTGGACATTTATTACTAGGGGAAATTTCACGCATACTGATACTTTTATTAAAATACCAACAGACACTTTTTCACCACCTTTTTCATTAGATATTAATGAAAATGTTAATGTATGTATAGCAATAAGGAGTATTTGGGGGAATACATTTATATATCATGAGACCCCTACGGGCGGTTGGGCAGGGACTATGGGTCAGACATCTTCGACAGAGACCAATGTATTTGAAGTTAAAGCAGGTTTCTCTTCATATAATTTGCCATTTTCGAGTACTCCTACATACAATAGGGTTTTTCAAGGTAATATTAGATATCAATTAAGATCCTGGTATTTATGAACCTTCTCCTGATATGTTAAAAAAATATTCAACATAATAAAGAGAGATGTGTTGTTTACAGTATCTGTAAACGCTGTGTTACTATTAGTTTCTATTGCGTCTCTATTACAGTATCTGTAAACGCGGAGTTACTATTAGTTTCTACTGTATTTACAACAGTATCTGTAAACGCAGCATTACTATTAGTTTCTACTGTGTTTACTGCGTCTACTACAGTATCTGTAATCGCGGTGTTACTATTAGTTTCTACTGTGTCTACTGTGTTTACTGTGTTTACTGTGTTTACTGCGTCTACTGCGTCTACAGCTTCTACTACAGTATCTGTAATCGCTAAGTTACTACTTTCGTTTATACTTGATTTTATAAGGTTATTATATATAATGTAAGTTTCTTTTAAAAGAATTCCCCAAAAATTATCATTATTTTTATCCATATATTTACTATGAAAACTTAAAATTTTTTCTTGCAAAGAATATTCCATATTCTCCAAATCATAAGGATTGATTTTGTAATAATATAATTCTTGATTATTTGCAATTTTATATACTATATCTAATGTTTCATCATTTTTATAAGTTCCATCTAAAAAAGCACAATCAATACCCCAAAACCTATCCTCGTTATATAAAAATGGTTCATTATTTTTATACTTTGTTTTTTTTATTATAGTGTTCTTATTATCTGCTATAAGAAGTGAAAGGTCATAATAGTGTTTAAAATATTTGTTTTTTTGAAGTTCATCATAAGAAATCACAATATCTCCTACATTAAAAACATCAATATATACTTTATCTCCATATTTAATAAAAAGGTGATAATCCGAAAAATATGTTTGTTTTGTTCTATCTAAGCAATTTGTTACATTATTCCAAAAACATAATTCAGATTTAATAAATACACCAGTAAACTCAACATTTGTAAAGGTATGATATTCATTTTCATTAATATAAGATACAGTACTATTCATTTTTTATATATTTTATAGTAAAAAAGTGTTTATATAATTTTTACATATTCGATTTGTTAAACAAACATTTGTTTAATTTGCAAAGATTAAAAAGAGTAAAATCATTATATATTAACTAAAAATAATAAATGAAATACACAATAAAGATAAAGTAATCGTTAATAATATTCATATGAATTGTGAATATAGAAGATATAATATTATATAACTATCATAAATTATATTCAATGACTGCATTCAAATGTAATATAATTAAAATTATTTGCACAAGATGGATTAATATTATAATATTTATAGTCGTTTTTTTTAACATGTTTAATATTTTCTAAAATTCTGCGATTATCATAATATCCAAATATTTTTGTTTGTTTTTCATATATTTTATTAATTTCTCTTAATATATCTAAATATATTGGTTTTTTTAATAGATCGCAATGTAATATAATTGGAGTATGTGTATTTTCTTCAGGATTATAATTTACTATTAATTTTAACCTATAAATAATTATAACATTTTCAAGAGGATATCTAGAATATAAATAATTATTCATACAATAAGAAATATTATAATAATTAATATAATAAACTTCTTCATCATCTAAATCAACATCAATATATAATCCTTCAACTAATTTTTTAACTTTTAATAATTTATTATTAGTTTTTTCAATATCTTTTTCATATAAATCAACTAAAATATCAAATATTTTATTCAATAAATCTTCGTGAAGAAAATCAAGATAATTCATTATATGCATATTATTATTAAGGATATATTATATATTATCAATATTTATGAAAATGCAAAGAAACATTCATAAAAAATGATTTTAATGTATATATATTACATTATGGTTTTCGAAATAGTAAATAATTTATTGCTAATATGCTTAATAATAATAAATTATAGGATAATAAAAAAATTAAATATCATTCTAATAAAACCAAAACCTTTAGCGCCATTAGTAGAAGATATTATGAGTTGTGATAATTGTGATAGTTGTGACATTTACAATAATAAAAATAATTACAATTATGATATTTATAAATTTGTTGAAAAAAAAGATGCTATGAATGTTCTAAATAAAGGACCTCCAAAACTAATACACCCATCGCCCTCACTCCCAGATCCTATAAAATCACAAATATCTACTCTACAACTTACACAATTATCACACACAGAAAAATTAACGAATTGCGAAGAACAAAAATATATGCAAGATACTGTAAATTATGATAATGTAAATTATGACAAAGATAAGTTATTAGAAACAGAAGAGAAAAAAGAAGAAAAATGGGTTGAAATTGAAATTTCAAAATAATTCAATTATAAGTAATATATAAGAACCACTATATATATTATAATATTATGGAAAAATATAGTGCGGTTATTATAGAACACAGAATTCATCCTGCATGGAAACTTGTACTCAATAATTTCTTAACTAATTTAGATGAACGTTGGAATTTTATAATTTTTTGTGGATTATTAAACAAAGAATTTTTACAAGACTTAATTGATACAAATTTTAAAGAACATAAAAATAGAATTACTATACATCAAATAAATATTGAAAATTTTACTATTAAGGAATATTCTAATTTTATGGTACAACCCTTAATATACGAAATGATACCTACAGAAACCTTTCTAATATTTCAATTAGACACATTAATATCTGCAAAGTATAAGGATTATATTTATGATTTTATTGAATACGATTATGTGGGTGCTCCTTGGTCAGAAGTTGAAGATAAAAAATATGTTGGAAATGGCGGATTATCTTTGAGGAAAAAATCTGTAATGTTAAACATTATTAAAAATGATGTTAATAATATGAGATATGCACATTTAGAAGATATGTTTTTTTCATATTATGTTATAAATAAACCTACCGTTAAAAAGGCAAAATTATTTAGTGTTGAAACAACTTTTTCAGAAAGATCATTTGGTATTCACAAATGTTATAATCATTTATCAAATGATAAACTATGCAAAATAGCAGAATATATACCTGAAATATTTGAATTAGCAGAATTAAACAAAAATCATCATTAAATTGTGCAACATATAAAAGATGTTCTCTATATTATTATAATATGGAAAAATACACTGCAATTATAACCGAACCTAGAATTCATCCTGCGTGGAAACTTGTACTCAATAATTTTTTAACTAATTTAGATGAACGTTGGAATTTTTTAATTTTTTGCGGGTTATTAAACAAGGATTTTTTAGTCGAATTAATTGATACAAATTTTAAGGAACATAAACATAGAATAACTATATATCAATTAAATATTGATAATTTTAATGATATAACAGTATATTCTAATTTTATGTTACAACCTTTAATATACGAATTAATACCTACTGAAACATTTCTAACATTTCAATTAGACACATTAATATCTGCAAAATATAAGGACTATATTTATGAATTTATTGAATATGATTATGTAGGTGCTCCTTGTGGAAAAATAGTATTTGCAGAGTCAGGTTTTGAAACTAAAAATTATATTGGAAATGGAGGATTATCATTAAGAAAGAAATCTGTAATATTAAATCTTATAAAAAACGATCTTTATAATATTAGATATAATGGACCAGAAGATATATTTTTTTCACAAAATATTACAAATAAACCTACATTTAAAAAAGCTATATTATTTAGTGTAGAAACATTTTTTTCAGAAAAATCGTTTGGTATTCATAAATGTTATATGCATTTACAAAATGATCAACTATGTAAAATAGCAGAATATATACCTGAAATATTTGAATTAGCAGAATTAAACAAAATTCATC
>Ga0315906_10002687_pt1 | contig 24374 bp, 24 predicted proteins | sample LakEriMetagenome_4_FD_203526 | JGI IMG/M metagenome (GOLD analysis project Ga0315906, IMG submission 203526) | Freshwater fungal communities from buoy surface, Lake Erie, Ohio, United States - Buoy 2 MA122 | ecosystem: Environmental > Aquatic > Freshwater > Lake > Lake biofilm | place: USA...
TGCAGGAAAGGAAATGAATAACAATATAAGCACAAACGTCACTGATTACAAGAACCCATACGAAGTTAATCGTGCTATCGAAAAACTACTTGAAAGCAAAGGAACTGATCGTGACGAGTACACACCTGACGAAATTAAATTCATTTCGTACTATTCTGGGTATGGTGGACTTGAGAAACTTGGATCATTCAGTGACGAAGAACTGAAAGGGCTACTTTACGAATTCTTTACACCTGATGAAGTGGTGCGTAAAATGTGGGGCTTGGCTTACAAGTATGGCTATGGTACGATTGCTGACAATTCAGTATTTGAACCTTCAGTCGGAGTTGGTGCGTTCTTAAGATATGCACCTGAAGACGTGCCAGTGGTGGCGAATGAAATAAACAAATGGTCGGCAAAAATTTGTACCATACTTTACCCACAAGCACACGTCATTCTTCAATCTTTTGAACAAAACTTTATTAAGGCAAATACAAGCATTAAGTCGAAAATTGATAACCTACAAAAATATAGCTTGGTGATTGGAAACCCACCTTACGGAAGGTTAAAGTCAAAGTACACCGGAATGGGTGAAAGTGATTATACAATGGCAGGAAATTTTGTTGAGTATTTTATCACACGTGGATTGGACTTGTTGCACCCAGGGGGCTTGTTAATTTATATCGTGGGTGCTGAACAATTTAATGGTGGTACGTTATTCCTTGATTCGCCAATATCAAAAGTGAAACGTGCTATTTTTGATAAAGCCGAGCTTTTAGATGCCTACCGATTGCCGAGAAACGTATTCGAACGCACCGGAGTGTCAAGTGAAATAATTGTCTTAAAAAAGAAGTAATATGAACCAAGAACTGTATAACAAATTCATTCAGCAAATTGAAACTGAATTGGAGTTTTGTGATGGTAAAGTCACACCACTAATTTGCTACAATTTTAACAAACCACACCTTCGTCACTCATTAGTTCAAACTATTGCCGAAACGTGTATAAGTCGCAAAATTGAAATATCAAGTGCAATCATTGAAGTTGAACAAATGTATTCACTAAATTCTTTAGATTAAGTGTATAAGGATTGGGATTATTGGAAAGAACGTGCTACTGAAATTGTAAATGATTTCGGTGTTAAGTACGAAAAAGGTACGTTGCGCTTTAACAAAGGGCAATTTAGCGCACGTCTTGATTTTCCTGCGTCTATACGAAATTCTAAAAACTACATAGTTGATAGAAAGCAGTATTTAATCAGCAAGGTTGGGTTTGAGATTTCAACTGATTCAGGTAGTTATAGTAACGATCAGGAACAAGCAAAAAAATATCTGATAAGTTCGATAGCAAGTGATTTGTCTAGACATAATAAGATTACACACAAACAATCATTGTCAGATTTGCACCAATACTATTTAGAAAATAAGAATAGCAGTGATGTTTATTTTGATGGACGAATAGGACGTGAAAGATTAGATTATTTCAAAGTTCTTGAAGAAACTATCAATGAACAAAATTGGAATGACAAAAATTTGTATCGTGGTGAAATAAAAGATAGGGTAGGCAATTTCAAAACTTTCAAAGAATTATACTATGCCTTGAAACAAAGTGCGAAAGATAGTTGGTTAAAGGAAAACGATGACTTAACACGTGAGGTTCGAAAAAAGAATTTTGGGAGTAAAGAAACCATTACAACTTTTGTATTCGATGAAGACGCGATTCCTGAAATAGCAATTTTTGAAAAACTACTTGAAGGTCAAAGTACAAAACCAAGTGAAGCAGTAAACAATATCGAATTGATACGAAAGATTGATTCAGGCAAACTTTCTAACGCAGGTTATACCAAAGTAGGTTATCGGTCAAGTTCGTTTCTTAAATCAAAGATTTTCGTTGGACGTGAACGTGAAATAGTGTTCGCCAATGAAGAAAGGCACGAATCATACTTCGCTATTGTGGAGCTTGACGAAATTCTTGCATCACACAATGAAAAAACTTTCGGCAACACTGAAAATTACCCTACTGATGAAACCGGACGTAACGTCAATGATCGTAATTACGCAACTGATAAGAACGCACAAGCGAAAGTAATTTCAGTCGCGCAAAAGTTGAACCCTAACATTATTGTCAGTACAAGTGCAACGTCAAGTGGTACACCTATCATTACTATTGATGGAATCGTGGTAAGTGGTAACAATCGTACAATGTCGATAAAAATTGCTGCAGCAAGTTATGATGAAATCTTTGAGAAGTACAAAAATACTTTGTATAATGAACTTTCTTTCGGTGGCTATGGTATTGATGCCGAAATAATCAAAACATTCGTCAAACCTATTTTGGTACGTTTTGACACGTCCTTTCCTAGTTACATTACGAGCGAACTGAATAAGTATAACAAAAGTCGTGGTAAGTCCGAGAAAGGTATTGACGTAGCAATTCGCCTGGCAAGGCAATTAAAGGACAATAGTTCGTGTCAAAATTCGCTGATTCAACTTGTTTCTGAACAAGAAGTGGTGAGTGAAATATACAATGATCGATCAGCAATCGTGCGTTTGAGAAAGATTTTACTTGACTGCAATATCATCACCGAGAATGAAATATCGGCAATGTTTTCAGGAAACACGTTGACCGACACTGGCAAGATTTTGTACGAAACACTTTTGTTGAGCTTGGTGCTAGAACCGAACGCTATCGAAATAAGTCAAAACGATGGTGTCAAGTCAGCGACAAAAACTATCGTGAACGCTATCATTCCATTGATTAAGAACAAACAACTTTCAACCGGGTCCCTGATTGAAAATGTGAATATGGCACTACTTATTCAAAATGACATGATAAGTCGTGGTTACAACGAGTTAGAAAAGTACATTGGTCAACAAAAACTTTTTGAAAGTGACTATCTGAAAGCTGATGAAAAGTCAGTGATTCTAAATTGGTTTATGAATCAAACAGTGAACCTACTAAAGAACACACTGATTAAGTATAACAATTCAATGGAAAGCAACACCGGTGAAAGCATTTTCGGTGACAATTTAACACCTGACGAAATCTTTGCCGAAACTTTTGAGAAGCAAACTGAAGCAAAAATACTCGGCTTGTTTAAGACATTGAAAGCACCTGAAAAAGAATTATCTTTACCTTCCGAAAAAGAAAATTTAGAAAAACGCATTTCCACGTTGGAAAAAGCAAAAAAATATCAAGGCGAAGATGAACAAAAAAACATTGACGCATTGATAAATAACCTTAAAAAAGCATTGAAATACTTATGATACATAGTGCTACACGAAGATACACCAATGGTGGACCAATTATGCCGGACGATGTTCGTCAGGAACTTGAAGAATTTACAACTTCACTCAATAACCCAAACATTTCAGGTGAGGACAAGGCATTCTTTGAACGTGCAATTCAAAGTATAAATTCAAAATATCCTACTATTGAAGAAGTGCAACTTGATGAAGAACCAAGTGGTACTTTAGATGACCTTTATGGTGGAAACTTTTACAAAAAAAACCCTGGCAAACTACTCGGTAAAACTGAAGTGGGTAAAGATCAGTGGGGCAAGGAAATTTTTTACCAAAAAGGTGACATAGCAACACTTGAAACTATTGAAGTTCAAACTGACTTTGGTAAATTCATAAAAAATCGTTCCATTGGTGTCAGTGCGATTAAAGATGACGTGCGCACTCAAATTGTAGAACCTTCAGTCGAAGCGTTTGTAAATACCATTATTGAGCAATCAAATGTTGAAATTGGTAGAAAAGCAGTTCGCTCACGAAAGAAAAAAACTGAATCACCATTAGTTGCTGCACGTGAACTTGAAGAACTTCCAGTTCAGTCGTACCAAGAAATTTACAAGCAATTAAATTCTAACATTACAAATGAAGAATTGAAAGCATACATTTGGTACAAGCAAAATATCGGACAAGCGTTAAGTAATGAATGGTATGGAATTGCATACGAACTACCTGACAATCGATCTGACGAACAAAAATTGAATGATTGGGTTCGTGATGGTATTTTATTTTACTATCAAGGGGAGTATTTGCCTTTGCCACTATATGCAAGTGGTAATGTTTACGAAAAGAAAAAACTGATTGTAAACACCGGTGACAATGATGGTGCTGATGTTGAGTTCATTAAAACCACGTATGGTGAAGCAGTTTTGAACAATCAAATACAAGTATTAAACGATGCCTACAATAAGGTTTATACAAATCGTTTGATTATTACCGGAAATGATGAAGGCAGTTCACTTATCTTGAAACCTATTTCAAAGTTTGCTAAATCATTCACCATTGATTCAATGGAAAGTATGCCTGAAATGACATGGTGGGGTGACGCTGACAAGCCAAAATTTGACAAAATAGATGGGCAAAGTTGGAAACAAAAAACGTATTCAAAACTATCACTCACTGATGCGTTTTGTTTATGGTTGACTGTGAATAGAACCAAACTTGAATTGAAAGGCAATATCACGTACTACGACATTATTTACTTTTACATAGACAAGCGTACTAAACAAGCACCAAGTTATCTAGACGAAGCTGAAGAAGCACTTTGGAAAGCTCAACTTGAACGTACAAAGTCAAAGTCACGTACTGAAGGAAATAGATTGTTCTTGGAGTTCTTAAATACTGAATTGAGTTTGAATCAAAAAGTGTCAGTTGAAACTTCATGGAATTCGCAGTATAACAACTACCTAGATCCTGATTATACAAAGATTCCGGTTGCGTTCAATATCACTGGACGTTTCTTCGATGAAGAACCTTTTATTGTAAAACCTGAAAAACGTGAAGCAGTTTCGTTTATTTTCAACGAGGGTAGTGGTTGCCTTGCTTACGATGTAGGTGTAGGTAAATCATTGAGTGCAATTATGATCATGGAACAATTTATTGTTGCCGGTTACTCAAAACGTCCATTCCTTGTTGTTCCAAACCAAACATTCAAACAATGGTTGTCCGAAATAAAGAACGCACTACCACACCGAAAGGTGAATGGTTTATACAACCTTGGTGAGAAGTTTCGTGCTGAAATAATGGACGAAAATGGTGAAATAAAAATGGTTGACGAAGGTTCAATTACTGTACTGACATACGAAGGGTTTGAACGTATTGGTTTCAATGACCAAACGCAGTCATTACTTATGGATAGCTTGTACGAAATTTTGAACCAGGGTGGAGCTGATGAAGTAATGAGTGACAAGAAACGTGCATCGTTCCGAGAAAAACTTGAGGAAATTATTGGTAAAGGTTTGAAAGGTACGAATGTAGAGATTGAAGCACTTGGACTTGACTTTGTATGTTTTGATGAAGCACACGCACTGAAAAAAGTATTTACAAGTGTGAAAGGTGAAGTTGAAGAAGGTGAGAAGAAAGCACGAAAGTCGTATGACTTGCAGTCAGGAACACCATCGGCAACTGCGCTCAAAGGGTTTATGATTTCGCACTACATTTTGCGAAATAACAACTATCGAAATGTTTTGATGTTGACTGCAACACCTTTCACCAATTCACCACTAGAAGTGTTTAGTATGTTATCAATCGTAGCATACCACCACTTGAAAAAATTGGGTATCAACAATATCAATGACTTTTTCGATAACTACATTGGAGTAGAAAGTGAACTTGTTATTAACCATAAGTTACAACCAGTGTTCAAACAAGTGGTAAAAGGGTTCAATAACCTATCGGCACTTCAAAAAATTATTTTCCGTTTCTTCAATTACAAAGATGGTGAAGACGTGGGAGTTGTGCGTCCGAACAAATGGGTTATTCCTTATATGACTAAACTTGAAAATGGTGAGATTATTCACTTGCCTGAAAACCAACAAGTGACTTGTAATATCGAAATGTCCGGTATTCAAAAACAATATATGGAGGACGTTATTGCGTATGCTGAAGGTAAAATAGAACTTGGTGAAGCAACAAACATAGGTGAAGAATCTGTAATTGATGGCGCACACGATGTAGGTACAGTTATATCTGAAGGCGCACTTCAAAAAGATGAAAAAGCAGGTGTACGTGCATTGAGGTCGATGAACTTCAGCCGGAACATTGCCTTGTCACCATACCTTTACGAACATAGCACATTGGGTACACCAACGTATAGTGATTATATCAATACAAGTCCTAAACTGAAATATGTAATGGAGTGTATTTTGTCAGTTAAAAAATACCACGAAGATCACAACGAACCAATTTCAGGTCAAGTTATTTATATGGACCGGGGCTTGGAGTATTTTAACTTGCTCAAAGATTATTTAGTGTACGAAGTTGGTTTTAAGAATCACGAAGTGGCACAAATTACTTCAGGAATGTCAGCCGACAAGAAACGCAAAGTACAAGATTCATTCCTTGGACGTAGGTTTAACGAAACAACGCAAGAATACGAAAACATTACTGACGCTGAACGTGTAAAAGTATTGTTAGGTTCTTCAAGTATAAAAGAAGGAATTAACCTACAAACGAAGTCAACCGTAATGTACAACTGTTTCCTTGACTGGAATCCTACGGACTTATTGCAGTTACAAGGTAGAATCTGGCGTCAAAAAAATGAATTTATGAATGTTCGTATCGTGAACCCTTTGGTCATTGATTCGATTGATATTTTTATGTTCCAAAAACTTGAAGAAAAAACTGCACGTATAAATTCGATTTGGTCGAAAAACAATAAGTCAGTGTTCAAGATTGAGGAAATTAACCCTGAAGAAGTTAAGTCGGCACTGATTAAAGATCCCAAAGTCATCGCAGCACTTGAAGTTGAAATTAAGGACGTGAAGATTCAGGACGAAATGAATTCAATTAAAACTATCAATGAACGACTTGAAGATTATTTGAAGAATGTCAGTAAGTACACAAATTGGAAAGATGAAACGAATGAATTGATAAGCAAGTATGCACCGAATAAAAAGTCCGATACATACGATTCAAAAGTGAATTATATGGCTAATTTGTTCCGACAAGAATATCCAAAAGATAGTGAAGGTAAGGTGATGTTGGGTTATTCGGATCGCAACTATCGAATGAATGAAATGTATAAAAAGTTTGGTATTGATGGTATTTCAAAATTAGACAAACCTGATAAACCTTATTGGTTTCCGGGTGTAGTTGAAGCAAAACGATTGATTGAAAAAGACAATAAGGAACTACTTGCACCACGAAACATTAAAACTGATTCGATACGCGACTACATTTCAAGCACTGATGCCAAAATTGCTAAACTTGAAGAAGAAAAAAAATACCTAAAGTCCGATGATTACGTTGAAAAACGTACAAAGGAAATTGTCGCTGAACGTGAACGCACCAAGTTCAAGTTAAAATCTATTCCTGAACTGATAAGTGAGTTTGAACGATTGAACTACCTATTGAGTATTAAATACCCTGAAAAACCAAAAAAGGCGAAAGAAGTACACAATGTTGCGAACATTTTGAATAAGTTGTATAAAGCAGCCGAACTATTAAATTGATATTGACAATGGCAAATTACACATTAACCGAAGGTTGGCACAACCAAAAAAACAAAAAAATCTGGTTGGTCAAACCTAGTGGAAAACTTGACTATTCGGAGTATAAAAAACTTGAGGGTAGAATAAAAATCATTGGTGGCTATTATTCACGTTTCACAAAGGCATTCGTATTTGACAATGAACCTTCAGTAGAACAACTTGATGAAGCATTTGGGAATGTAGCCGATATTTCGTCACAAGCTCGTAGTGCTGGGGTTCCTGAACGACAAATGGCACGTATTGCTTTTGGTAAGTATGCAAAGGTTGATCGTAGAACTTTGAGGTCAGAATACGATGCAGGTAAGTTGTTAGTCGCAAGAACAAGTTACTTCGATGGTATGTACGATACGACACGTTCAATTCCTGCCAACGAACAAGTTTGGTCATCGAAAGACACTGGGTTTGAACGTCAATTCGATTATTCAAGTTCACCATACATTTCAGGTGATTACATTCATTTTGGTGATTACGAAGCAAAGTATAAACCGGACATTGTACCATTGGTTCTTGCAGCACCACCACGTCAATCTTCACTGAATTTTTATGTCAATGTAGATGACGATTCTAAAGTGAATGACGAAGATAGATTTACACTTGACCGGGTTGATTCTGATAGAAAAGATTTAGAAGAAGGTCAACGTGTAATTATGTCATTGTATGGAAACAAATACTGTGGTAAAATCATTGATAAGCAAATATCGAAGTATAGAACGTCAACAAGGGTTTGGGGTAGTTCAGAAACAACATACACTGATCATGAGGACGTAAAGTACAAAGTGTTACTTGACAATGGTATTACTCAAACGTATGCAACTTTCAAACTTGACACTGACAATGAGTGTGATGAAATCACTGTGCCTGCAATAACTGATGTAGATGGTGAAAAAAAGTTGCCTGAAGCATTTTGGAGTTTTGATATTGTCAGAAAAATAAATTCGATAAATTCCTTGAAAAAACAAAAATCAGCAAGGAAAAAAGCCGAATACATTGCTCAAGACCAAAAAGCTATTGATCGCAGTATGAAAGTGTTTTTAATGAACGCGGCAAGTTGGTTGGGTTGGGAAAAAGACAACAAGGAGTATTCAATGAAAATAACCGGCGAAACTGAAGCCGAACAAGAATATAGAACTGACAAGTGGTTAAATGAATTGGGTACTGTACCAGTAAGACCACCAAAAGTGAAAAAAACTTTACACGAAAAACTAATAGAATTAAATACCTTAATTTAGTAAAATGAAACGCAAAACAAATGAATACGGCTTTGTAAATTCAAGCGAAGATTACGAAGTGAACTATGCCAAAAGTAAAGGCACACGTAGTGGTTACAAAGGTCGCAAGTACGCAGGTGGTGGTGAATCAGGTAAACCTGAAATACACATTTTGAACGAAGGCGAAAAATTTGAAAAATCAAGATATAAAGCAGTTTTTGGTGACTACGATAACGATGGGCTACCTAACTTGGACGATCCAAACCCAACAAAGAAAGGTGATAAACATTCAGTTGAAGAAAGACGAATTACTGATTCGATTGCTGAATTGTTGAATATCAAAAATAACCTTGACAACACTATGTATAGTGCAGTTGATGACATTGCCAAGATTTCACCAAAGGACGCAGTAATTTATGCCCGGACTAAAACACCCTATTCGATTATTCAAAAATTGATAGGTAAACGATTGTTAACACCAAAAGATCCGAAGAAAGGACTAACTGACTTAATCGGAATGACGATTGCAGTTGACAATTTCGCTGATTTAACGAAACTGCGCAACTTGATTGAAGATGGTAAAATGTTCAACGTGTATGAGGTCGAAGATTTTTACAAGAACCCGTTAGATGGGTACATGGCAGTTCACTACATTCTTTTGTTCAAAGATGCCAATGGTACGTTTCCGGTGGAACTTCAGTTGAAAACAAAACGAATGAAAAGTGTGAATGAAGTTTCACATAAGGCATACGCGCAACATAACCTTGATCGTGACGAATTGTTGCGTGTTACTTCGATTGTTGAAAAAGCCGATAAAGGTGACGCAACTGCAATTAAGCAGTACAACGCATTGATTTCGGACAAAGACAAGCTAGAACTTTCATTCTTTAAGGATAAGGCGAAAAAATACAAAGGTGGTGGTTCAGTTGACAAAGAAGAATGGAGTGAAATAGGCAAAGACAATAACCGAATGTTACGCAATCAGGTTCGTGAAGTTGCACACCATTCCGATGAAATCAATGGAGTAGTGAACAAGAAAACGAAAGTTGAACCTTGGGTTGTTGCCAAGATGGAACGAGCTTCAACTGACTTGTCCGATGTTACTCACTATTTAGATGGCAACAAGTTCGCAGGTGGTGGACCAATTATTCCTGCATCAGGAACTTTAGTTTCAAAAGATAAGAATAAAAAACTTGACTATCAAAAAAATGGTTCAGATTTTAAGTTTGTAGTTTATGATGGTGAAAAACACCCAGTAGATGGATATGAAAGACATAAATTCAAAAAACAAAAAGGTAGTGAAGTTACAATGAACTACAACCAATTTGTAAATTATATTTATAGTGAAGGTTACATAGACGATAAAGATTACCAAATCATAGAAAATGGTGGATCAATGTACGCTGGTGGTGGTAACATTGATGACATTAAAAATATAGCGAATCAATCCGAAAGAATCTGGACACGTAAAGAATTGAGCAATATCATTAAGATTGCCAAAGGAGTAGGTGCTATTGATTTTTATCATTTTTCAAGTGGTGGTGGTTTTGAACACATTGCCTTATTGTTGCCTGATCACACTGTTGTTCAATTCAACAACCAAGACGAAGGTGTAAATTCATCAAAGAAAAAATACGATGACCTTGAGAATGATTTTTACAATGACGAAGATTTTTACAACCTGGGCTACTATCCGAACGTAGCATTAAAACCTGATTTTTCAAATGTTGCACAAATTGTAAAAGCAATTAAAGATAAAGATTACGTTTGGGCTTACAATTCAAGTGATGAACCTACATACTCAGGTGGTGGCTATATAGGTGATAAACTGCTTAAAGAACTTCACAAATTACAAAAAGAACTTTCAACAAGTGGTCATTATATTGAGAATGACAATAGCCCAGAAGCTCAAGCAAAAAAAAGGAACTATGAAGCAAAATTAAAGCGATTCGATGAAGTATTAAATTTACTTCGTGAGTTAGATGCGCAAAAAGAATCTTCAAAGTACGCAGGTGGCGGTGTTCCTGAAGTGCCTGAATTACAATTTAAGCAAATTGCTTCGATGACCGGAATGCGCGAAACTTTTATCAAGGATTGGGCTACAAAGAATAACTTGTCAAGCAATGATATTGGAAACTTGATGATGGGCTTAGGTCGCAAACAAATAACTATACGTGACTTTTCTTCAGCACTACTAGGCAAACCAAACAACGCACAAGAAAAAAAGATTCTTGCGTATGCGAAAAGCAACAAAGGTTACAAAATGTCCGATGGTGGTGGAACTGACGAAGGAATTGATCTTTTTGAAGATTACGAAAACATACCTGCAAAAGTTCAGAAAGTTCTAGATAAATACGCAAATAGTTTTGAAGATGAAGATTATTCAGGGCTTGAAAAAGCACGAAAGGAGCTTGAGAAAATAGGTTACACTTTTGATTTTTACCTTGATGGTGTTGCATACGACTTAAGACCAATAGGAACTAAAGGCAAATCTGAAACAATGGAAGATTCAGATGATGGTGAAATGTTTGCAGGTGGTGGTGACATTGACACAAAGGACTTCACCAATTTACCTATTGGCACAAGAATCAACGCGTTTATTGAACGTAGAGATAAAGATTTGAAAGGTAATATAATTGAAAAAACACCAACTGGGTATAGAATAGAAACACATGAATACGAAAGTTACCCGGTCACTTACGATGAAGTTACGCGTGTAATGAGATTTCCTTCAAAACCTGAAGTGCAACCACGAAAGAAGTTTTTGGGCTTGTTTGACAACGGTGGAAATGTATTCGTTGACAAAACCGATGGTACAACGTATATTGTAGGCAAAAATGCCAAAGGTCAGTGGACTGTATTCAGTGAAGGTGAAAGGTGGACTAAGCGTGACGAATTTGAATCAGGACTTGCGAGTGAACAAGATGCAGTGATGTTGGCTAAAGTAATGGCAGGTGTAATTGACGAGTTCGATCCTGAAACGAATGTAAGTATTTACGATGATGAAGATGAATATAACCAAGATTTTATGGGGTTAGACACTATGCGTTATGGTGGTGATGTAGTTCGTCATTTCAATATGCCAAAACGATTTGATTTAGGTGGACCGGTTGACGATAGCATGACAGCAGTACAAAGGTATTTCGCTAGTTTGAACTACGACTTGTTGCCTACTGCGTTTGCTACATTCGTGAAAGAGGAAATTTTGAACGATCCTGAATTGCCATACCTATCGGAAAAAGAACCTATCTTTATCACGATTAAAGAGAAAGTTGACGCACTGCAAAATCGTGAAGAAGTGGCACTTGAGGTTGGTGAACTTGATTCGAATGTTGAAACCCAAGAAGCAATCGACTTGCTAATGGAGTTATCAGAAGATCAAGAAGGTGCTGAAAAGCAAGAAACACTTGAAGCTATCGAACTATTAAAAGAACTATTGGTATAAATTGAAAATAAAAAATTGTTGTTATGACAAGACAAGAAATTGAAGCAAAAATTAGTACAATTCGCAATAATAACGCGCTACCTGAAAAGCAAAAAGGAATGCTTTTAGACAAGTACGAACGAATGTTGGTAGATGCAACTATCGGTGATTCTGATGCAGGTAAAATTGCACCGGCGAAAGAAAAAAAAGCACGTGCGCCACGAACACCAAAACCAAAAACTAAAAGTATTTCACTTCAGGACTTTGGTAGAATGACCGGTATTGAAGTAACTGATATGACACCAAAAGTATCAAGTAAGAAAGAAGTTGAACCTGACTGCGATGATTTGTTCGAACAAGATCGTGAGCGCAAGGCAAAGGCAGCAATCGCAGCTGAAAAGCGTAGAAACGCACCAAAAAAGACCGAAGCAACGAAGAATAAAGAAGCAGTAGAGAAAGCGTCAGCAAAGGTCGAAAAAAGCGTTGAGAAACGAATTAAGTCAGGTGACGTGAGTGTCGCTGAAATCAAAAAGATTATTGAGGAATACGAAACTGCACTCAAGAAACTTCGTCAGTTGTTGACACGTGCTGAAGGTAAGATGAAATTTGGTGGTCCAGTGAAAGACGAAGATATTTCGAAACTTGCTGACAAAGCACGCGACATTAGCAATCACCACTGCGGTTGTAATGATAAGCACGAAGATGGTGGTTCTATGTACGCCGGTGGTGGTGATACAAATTCACCTCAAAAAAGATTTTTAAGTGAAAAACAACTTCAAAAATATAACCACGAAAAGGTAGGGCACATTGATTTTTATTCTAAAAAAGTTAGTGGAAGTAGATATAGTGGCATTACGAAAGAGGTTTATTTCAAAGATGGATTTAGACCAAGTTTTGCAGTTGTGTTTGAACAAGAACCAAAAGAAGTTTACGAAAAATTAAAAAAATGGGTAAAAGCAAAGAAAGAGAATTTTGATGACATTATAGCCGTTAAGTATTCTGATGGTGGTTCTATGTACGCAGGTGGTGGTGAATCAGGTGAAATGCCTTTGCTGAAAATAGTTTACCCAACAAAAAAGTCAATCGCAGGACCCGTTTCGAAACTGATGGACAATTTGAATGTGGACTATTCTTCGATTGATTTTTACGATACCGAAAGTGGTTTTGAAGCGGCTATCATTGACTTGAACAAACAAAAAAATGGTGCTGAAATTCTTTCCAAGTTCGAAGCGTTTGAAGAAAAACATCGTGGTGATTTTTGGCTTATTAAATTGAAAGCCGATGGTTCAATGTATGCAGGTGGTGGTGGCACTTCTTTTCGTGAAAATGAAAAAGTACGTGTTAGAGTGAGAAACAACGAATATGCTATTGGTCAAATTGTAAGATACGATAAGTCAAGTGGCAGTTACGTGGTTTACATTCCGGGCAAATACGAAAGTGAATTTTTTGATCCGAGCGACATTAAAAAAATGTCCGATGGTGGTTCAATGTATGCCGGTGGTGGTGCAATCAAAATTGGTGATCGCGTAAAGTCAACTACTTTCAAGGGTATTTCAGGCACTATACTTTCAAAAAACAAAGCAGGTTACTACTTTGTAAGATTAGACGAAACATTGCCGAATGGTGATTATCAACACGAAGTTTTGAGAATTGATGAAGTTGAGAAAATGTCAGATGGTGGTTCAATGTACGCAGGTGGTGGTGTTGCCGAAGGTGGTGACTTTTTAGAGAGTAAGGGCTATAAATACCCAAGAGAAGTATATTTTGATCTTGATGGCGATTCTTACCAAGTAACACAAGCCCAAAAAGGGTTAAAAGATGTAGCTATTTACTATTATACACATTCATTTGAGAACCCAATTTCAAAAGAAGTTCTAAATAAGTTTTCCAAAGATTTTGGTAATGATTTTACGATAACCTTATTCACGAATGCTGGAGTAGATTTACATAGTTCATCGAAAGGTAAATATAAAAATATCACTGTTAAACGAATTAGTGGAAATACATATGCAGGTGGTGGTGACACTAATGAAATTGTTTTAACGAAACCAAAAGATTTTGTTGGAAAAGTATTAAAAAATAAGAAACAGATAGGAACATATAGAATTTCAGCATCTAATCGAGGAACTGTTTACCAAGTAAGATTGGCAAATGAAACTATTACTTTTAATAATGAAAAACAGATTGTTAAGCATTTAAGTCAAGACCAATATGCCGGTGGTGGTAACACTGAAAGAGATGCGATTGAATTTTTTACTGATGGTGGAATTGGAATGAAATACATTGTCAATGGTAAATTTGATTCAGTGAAGTTCAAAACCGATATGATCACAAGAACTTCAAAACCAAATGCCGAATCTACAATTAAAATTTGGGGCAGAGAAATGGGAATGAATGTATCAAAATACATAGATGGTGAAATAATCGAAAACATTGATTTTGCTAATGACAGCACCAATCGTGCAAAAGAACTTTTTATGGCTTTCAACAAGAAAATGGCAACAGGTGGTTCAATGCCGAAAGGTTGGAAACACAAAATGAAATAATCAATGTAATTTGTACCTTTGCTAATTAAAAAATAAGTATATGGAATTGCAGTACGAAAAAGCTATGAAAGCAAATGGGTTGAGTTATCGTGACCTACCTGAAGATGCACAAACGGGTGTTGACCAAATTAAAGAAGTTTTGAAAGGTTTTGCCTTGACTGAGAAACGTGGTTTAGAACCAAGCGCAAAAGCCCTGAAGAAACTGAAAGCAATGGACAAGTGGGTTCACTACGAAATCTTGGACTACTTGCACGATACGGACAAGAATGATGATGATATACCATTTGAAGCCGATGAAGTGATTGACGAGCTTGAGGGTGCGCAAAAAGCACCTGAAAAAGTTGAAGCCGATCCGATAGGTGTAAAAGTCGAAGCCGAACTTGAAGCACTTTACAAGTCAGGCACACGTGCGTTCCACATTGACGATATCAAATCTTCAGCACCAACGACATACGATATCATTTGGGCTGAATACGAAGATGACGAAGAAAATGGTGTTAAGACAAGCAAGTATTCGGCAGTCGAAACACAAGATGGTAATTTTAACTTAAAGATGAATTGATATGATCAAGGAGTTTAATACAATGACAGGTTCCGTTGCCAAAGGTGGCAGTGGAAAGGGTGTAGGTTCGTTGGTTTTGGTAGCACTTGTTGTTGCCGGACTATACTTTGGCTACAAATACATTCAAAAACGCAACACTATTGTTGTAGAAGAAGATTAAGGTATGCACATTGATCTTTTACAAGAAAAGAAAATCAAGTGGCTATTCGCCGGGTTAACTGCGTTAGGTGGTTTGGTGGGGATATTGTTATGGCTTGACCAAAAGAAACATAACAAAGTCCAACGTGAAATCTTTGAACTAGACAAGCAAATCAAGTCACTTGAACTTGAGCGACTGAAAAACGGAAAGAACTAGTAATTAACACGTGGTGTTGAAAACTTTTGACCTTTCCGTATTTTTGTTAAATTCCAATTTGTACATTTGTGCAACAACTTAAATAAATCAGTATGCAAAATTCAAATGACCAAGATTGTAAGTGTCCTCATTGTGGAGCTTCGATGATTATTCACAAACAAACACTTTCACGTGGGCTTGTACAGTCCTTAATCAAGTTCAAACAAGCCATTTTTAAGTACAATCGAAATTCTATTCACTTGGACGAAATTGGTTTGAATCAAACACAGTTCAACAACTTTCAAAAGTTACGTTACTTTGGTTTGGTCGCTAAATATCAGGACCCTGGCACGAAGAAGAATCTTGCTGGTTATTGGTTACTCACAAAACGTGGAAACTTATTCCTGAAGAACGAATTGGCTGTACCTTGTTCAGTTTATACGTTCAGGAACAAAATAGTTGATCGTGACAAAACAAAACTGATGATTTCGGAAATAGTGTTGAGTGCTGAAATACCTTATTGGCAAGAACGACTTGATTTTCCATTTGATTATGCCGATGTAATGGATATTGAAGAATTGAAAGTTGATTCAAATGGTCAAGGAATAATGAACTTATTTAATTAAAAAAAAATGGAAATACAATTACACAATTTCACCGGGTACGAATCGGAATGCGAAGTAACATACTTTGAACACTTGGGTGGTAACTACGTCAAGTCATACTTTTTAAGTGACCTACACGTGCGACTTTCGATTGATCTTATGGGTGATGCGTCAGTGAAAATTCTCAAAGTCAAATGTCACGTATGCGATGACGATGACAATGAAATTGAACACACGTTGACTGATCAGGAAATCAAAGACCTTCAGGAAGAAATGGTCGAATACGTTGACTGGGACGAATGGTTGGAATCACAAAAGCTCGACTAACGAAAAAAGCCCACACCTTTAGAGTGTAGGAGTAAATTGTACAAAATAAAATAAAGGCAGTCCTAGAATGGTGCTGCCTTTTTTATTTGATGATTACGCAGTTACTAACACTGACCAATCAGTATCAGATACGATTGTAAAGATTGCACTTGCACCATCAGTTGACAAGGTAACACTTGGTGCTGAACCAATAGTGTCAGAATTAGTTGCATTGATTACCACGTCATTTGTTGCACCATTTGGGGCAATAATCGTGATAGTAGTGTTATACACACCACCAAACGAATATGCCGGAGGAATTGCTGATGAAATGATTTCAGGAAGAGCAACAGTTGATAATGCTAATGTAGAATCTACCACGATAGTCATTTCATTAAGTGCTTTTCCACCAAAGTCGAAAGGTACTATGTCAAAAGCTGGGTTAAGAACAGTTGCTGCTACTGCTTTGTAAAGTTGACCTTGAATTGTAATTGCTGCCATTTTTTATGGTTATTTAGTTAAAATTATTTATCAATTTTCTTTTTGCATTTCTAAAAGATTTGCAGTGGTGTACCACCGATCATGTTTCTTTCGTGATGCTACATAAAAACGTGCCGATACCTTGTCACCGATAACAACGTCATTCACAAGTTCTTCAAAGTGTTTCTTTCTCAATACTAAATTCACGTTGCGATTGTTTTCGTGTCCTACCTTAAGTGTGACATTACAAAATTCTTCACCATCGTTCAATTCTTCAATAACACCACGAACCTGATTGAAAAACAACTGCTTCGAGTTCTTGATAATCGTGTCGTTCATACATTTATTTTTACCAAAAATACAAATTCACAATTTTTTTTGGGGGGTAAAATTTTACTAAATCGGTTAAGTGAACACTTTTATTGTATAATTTTGTACATTATGAAAGAAAAACTATGCCTGATAAGAAAGATATTGAGCAACTGCTGAAGAACATTCAGGAAGGGCTTAAAAAGTACACAGTCAAAGAACTTAACGATGCTATCATTTCATTCTTAAACAAGAAAGATGACAAGTCAGTTGAGATAGATTACGTGCTGAAAATCGTGTCCGAAGAATTTGGTACGAGTGTACGGATATTAAAGAAACAAAACATTCGTGGCATTCTTCAAGAAGCGAAACAAATTTGTTACTGCATTCTACATTTCAATTTAGGACTTTCAACAAGGTACATTGCTGATCGTGTCTTTGGAAATTGGCACACGTCAGTTCACACCGGAATTAGACGATTCAAAAACACGAACCTGGCAATTAAACAAGATCGTGAGTTTATGGAAAAATACGAATTGCTATCAAACAAATTCATTGAGAACTTTACCAAAGAAAAATTAGTATGATTAAGGTTTACGCAAAAAAGGGAAAACCCAATTACAAAGAAAAACGACTTGTTGCCGAGCTTCAACAAGCAATAGAAAAACGTAGAGTGTCGGACCCTGAAATAACTGAAAGGTTTAGACCTGCAAATACATTTGAAGAATTACAAGGGCTACACCGAATGTATGCGATTGAAGAAGTAGAATACACTGAAATAAATAATAAAGATATGGCAAAAAAGAAAGTTGAAACTGACGAAGAATTGGAAAACGTAACTGAAGGAACACCAAACTTTGACTTTGGTGATGAAGATGAATCAACAAGTTTCATTGATCCATTTAATCGTGAAGAACCCATTGTACGTGACTATGTAACTGAAGGTGGTATATCGGAAGATACCGGCAAAGAACGTGGACCAGTGCGCACCGAATTTGATGAACCGGTTTCGTGGGAAGAAGCGTTTGAATTGCCAAGTGATGACGATACACCTGAACCAAAGGACAAAAATAGCAAGTCAGGGCAACAACGTCCACCGAAACGCGATAAGCCACGTCAGGAATCTTTTAACCCGGACTTTGACGATATGCCAAACAAGTCAAAGAAACAAAGCACGAAAAAATTTGCCAAGTATATTGTCGAAGCAGTTTGTGCGATTGCTGAAAAAGGTTTCGTTTGGTTTGCGAACAAAGATATCAATGAAGCAAAAATGACCGAGTACGAACTAAATGGTGAAATTGATACTTCGCTATTGTTGACACTTGAAGATGGTCAAGATGCAACTGTTCGTCAATTCTTTCAGCAACAATGTTTGGCAGCTGAACAACTTGCAAAGTTTGAAGAAGAAGAAAAACGCGACATGGCTGAAGCACTTTCCGAATTGTTTATGGAAAAAGGTATTGCACCAACCAAAACTCAAGAATTTTTAATTGTATTGGGTGGTGTAGTTGTTAAGAAAGGTGCGATGCTATTTGCGATTAAGTCACAATCTAACGCAGTGTTGGCGCAACTTCGTTCAATGAATGAAGGCAACCAAGTTTCAAACGAACCTTACTACGAACCACAGCCACAAGCCCAACAACCACAATATACTCCGGCACCTGAACCAACAACTGCAAGTGCAATAGAAAATGAATTACCTATCTTTGAATTTGACAATAGCTTGGAAATTGAACAAGTTGTCGAAACAAAAGAATAAGTTATGGCAAAAGAAACAAAATCAAAGCAAGAACGCGAAGCAGGAATGATGGTGATCACCGGTGTTCAGGGTGTGGGTAAAACCTACCTGAATATGCGTATTATTGCCGATTACTGCAAAGATAAGTTTTACAATAAGGTTAGAGGTCGCAAGTGTTTAATACTTGATACCAATGGTGAATATACAGCAACGCAATTCGAAAAAAACGATGTTGCCGAATTTAAGCCGAAATTGATAGCACTAAAGGACGTTCACGATTGGTCACTTTCACCAGGTGCCGAATGTCGAAGAATTGATATGAAGAACGTAGGACTGAAAGCGAAAAAAGATATCATTGAGTATGTCATTCGTTATTTTAGGAATGGTATGTTAGTCCTTGAGGATATTAACACCTACATTCTCAACGTAACTCACATGGAAGAAATCGTAGGGGGGTTGGTGAACCTTCGTCACCGGGCAGTTGACGTTCTTATATCGTATCAGTCATTACGTCCAGTTGAACCAAGAATGTGGCAAAATGCACGTTGGGTACGAATGCACTATCAAGCCGATAACGTGTCCGACATTAAAAACAAAGTGACGAACCCTACCTTGTATAAGATAGCGCAGTTAATTGTTAACACGCGTTACTTCAATGGTGACAAACGATTCTACGTTTACATTCACAACTTTGCCAATAAGATTGAAGGGCAGTTCACCAAACGTGAATTTTTAGACGCGTGTGCCAAGTTTATCAATACGAACAAAACTGAAAAGAAAGAGTATAAGGATATGCACAACTGTTCGGACGAAGAAACGATTAAGGGGCTATCTAAACAATACTACGATCAGTATTACGGAAATAAAAACAAATGATGATGACATTGGCAATTTTGGAAATAGTGGTTTTGTTCTGGGCAGTGTTGACCGGAATTGGTATTGGTTTAATTTCGTGGCGAACTGATGGTTTCAAAATCTTTCAGGAACTTGAACGAATGGTTGTGAATCATCGTTTTCCTTTCAATGTAATTACGTTCTTTTTGATAGTTTTTATTTTACCCTTAAGTATTCCATTCAGTATTATTCACATTTGGCGAAATGGTAGTAATTAGTTCTTTGGTATCGGACGATCAGAATGCTATTCGTGAATTGAGGTTATTAGAAGAATGCCTTGAACTACGACTGCACTTATTAAACACTGATGGTGCAGTCAAAAGTGAATTTGAAAAGAATGAAGATTCGATAGTGCGCATAAAAACTGAAATCGAGCTGAATAAGTTAAAGAAACTCATTACTCAAAAAACCTTTGACCTTCAGGAAAATTTTAGATCGCACATTATTGAACTTGAACAAGAACAAAATGGAATGTAGTGTAGGTGTGTGCGTGGTAGTGCATAATTCATACTTTGAAACAAGGTATTGTATTGAAAATTTGATTGCTAAAACAAAGGTCAAGTTTAGGTGGTACATAGTGAATAATGGTAGCACTGATTCACGCATCATTGATTATTGTAGAAAACTTTGTGCTGATTCAGGGGGTTATTTTAAGTCCATTGAACAAAGCCCGGTGAGTGTTGCGTACAATCACGTGGTGCGAATCGTTGGTGAAGAATTTATGGTGATTTTTCCAACGAACTACCTAGTGAACAAAAATTGGCTTGAGGATTTAATTCACTTTTACAAAAATATTGACAATACAGGTGCAGTAAGTATTCGTACCGGGTTTGAAAAATTGTCATTTGTTCCTTTGTTACATAAGTCCGAAACTGAACCTGAAGATAAGTTACTCAATGTTCACTTGAACGACAATAATATAGTCGATGGTATAATGTTTCTCAAACCTGAAATACTTTTACAAACCGGACACTTGGACGAACACATAAAAAATTCAGGTTATGAACTTATTGAACTATGTTTTAGAATATCGGCACATGGGTTTCATAATTTTTACATTCGCAACCAAAATGTAATTAAATTACTTTTGTCAAATGAGGTTTTGTTTCCAGTGCGTTCCAAAGATGGTATGCACGAACTCAAAGTTCACATTGAAGCAATGTATAAGAAAAAAATGTTCAAAAAATGATTTTTAATAAACAAGAACCACCGAAAGAATATGACATTGAAAAGCGTTGGAAACTTAAACGTGAATCAATTTACAACCTTCGTGAGAACATAGCACGTTTGAAACGAAAGATATTAGCTGACTTGCATAGTTCAGACGAGAAAGCAAGATTAACTGCGTTGGTCATTCGTTTAATGATGCTGACAAGTGAACGTGTAGGCAATGAAGAATCGGCTACCAATGGTCACTTTGGTATCACACACTTTAGAAAAAAGCACATTGACGTTATTGGAAATGCAATACATTTGAACTACGTGGGTAAAAGTGGGGTTGATCACGAAAAAACTGTTTCTGATGCAACTGCAGCAAAACTCCTTCAGGAACTATTGCACCGAAAGAATCAATTTGTGTTCACCACTGCCGATGGGTTTAGAATTAAAGCCGATAAGGTGAATCGTTACTTAAAACCATTTGGTGCAAAAAGTAAAGATATTCGTGGGTTCAATGCCAATAAATATATGCTGATGGAACTTAATCGTATTGGCAAAGTCAAAGATGAAAAACAACGTCCGAAAGTTTTTAATGCTGCCTTAAAAAAGATAGGTGCAAAGATAGGTCACGGACCGGCAACACTGCGTAAACAATATCTACTCCCTGAAATTGAAGAACAATTTTACTCTAAAGGGTATGTCACAAAAGTAAAAATATAAGTATGGAAGAAAATGAAAATGTGGTGGTAACACCAAAACAAAAAGTGTCAAAAGTTTTGTTGGAAATAATGGTTTTCGGTAAGGACAAGAATAAAGATGACGTGCATAAACTAAATGTAGCACTTCAGGATCAAATAAATAAACACCGGAAAGCTCACAATCGTGCGCGTATCTTTTGGCGAATCAATAATGATGAAACGCACGAACAAATAAAACAATGGATGATTGAAAATTCTTGTTGTAAATACTACGTGTTCGCAACCGATGGACAAGATTATTCGGTTAAGTCCGATTTTGTTTTGAATGCACTCAATAAGATTAAAAAACTTGAAGATGCACTCACTTCAGTTAAAAACGCAAACATTATTCGTTCCAACAAGTCAGTTTCGGAATCTATTCCTGAAGTAGTGGTGGTCGAATAAATGTATCTTGTACATTAGTTGTACACTTCGATAGTTCTTTTATCGGTTAATTGCACCCTTTACACCTAAACGTGTACATAATACGAACCCTACAAGTATGTAGTGTCTGTTTATTTTTGTTTCTGAACTTTTTAATAAAGACAAAATGTTTACAAAAGAAAACGGAAAAACATTAGTGGTGGTACTTGTAGCAATCGTTCTTGCTGATTTAGTAGTTCGCCCTGCTATTGCGAAAATTACAAAAAAGTAATTCAGCAATAATACGCGAAGAACGAAACGACTTCGTAGTGACTTATTAGGAACCTGGCTATACCTTCATAGGTAATGTGCTACAATTACAATAGCGTCACTAAAGATTTCAGGGCTTGAACCTTTGAGGATCGCCTGACAAGTCATCGTTTCAAAAAAGATGCAATTAACAAGATTTACAAACAGTTCTCTAAAACTAAAAAAATGAACTCAATCGAAAAAGAACTTCATGGGTACATCAACGGAACGGAAAGAATGAGTGGTTTTGATAGCTACGATTCTTACGAAGGGGATATGTCATACTTCGATGATGATGATCAATCATACTTCGATGGTGACGATTTTTCTTACGCTGCCGGTCCAGGTGCGCGTTCTATGGTGTCTGATCCATACGTTATCCAATACGAAAACACAGGTTTGGTAAACGTAACTGCTATCCTATTCGGGTACAACGACTACTTCAATCAGCCGAACTTCGGTAACCCAGGTGCTGTAACAATCACCAACTTACAAACGGGTACTATCGCAGGTTACGGACGTATGATTGCGCAGTCGAACAACAAAGCATTCAAAATTGGTAAATGGCGTTTCCAATCTACGTCAGCTGCACAGTTGTCACAAACACTTCAAATCAACCACGTTGATGCGAATGGTAAACAATACTCAACTCCGTTGAACTTGTCTATCGCACGTGATGCTTACCAGCAACAAAATGATATTTTGGACGTAGCAAAGCCGGTTACAGTGGACGCAAACACTTACATCACTTACACATTGTTGGCTGGTGTAACTATTGTGATTTCAATGTTCCCAGTTGAGGTAATGTCACCGAAAGCGAAATTGAATGGTGGAAACCAATTGAACGCTGCACGTGCGCCACGTTTGTCAGGTAAGAATGTTGCTCCGGTAATTATTCAAACTTCTCAGGCGGTTAAAGGAATCACTGGATAGTATTCTTTCATTACGCAAAGATAAAGGGCAAGGCGCAATGCCTTGCCTTTTTTAGTTTCAAACAATACAAAACAAATGGCTTCACGAAATAGACGCAAGAACAATAATCGTACTGACATCACTTTGATGACATTGTTGGCTAATGAAGCTACTGATGGTTCGCGTAAAATTCTAAAAGAATATGGTGAACCTGATGCCAAAGATTACAAAGACCTTGAGGTCAAACTTGCTGAACTTTATTTCAAAACAACCGACAAGGTAGAATTGGAAAAAAAGTTGTCAAACATTCACCCACACAAAAAGTGGTTAATGAAATATATTGAACCGGTTGAAAAAATTGTTGAGGTAGAAAAAATTGTTACTGCCGAAACGAAATCAAATGCCGATGGTGAATGTCCTACTTGCTCATTACAAACTAAAACAAGTTCATTCAGTGGTGAATCAAAAATGCAGTCAAGTTCAACACTTGGTATCATTGGAATTGTTGCAGTCGTAGGAATTTTATCATTGTCACTCATTCACATTGCAAAAAAATAAGTATGAAAGTCACTGTCAACAAAGACACAAAGTTTTTAATTGCCAATTCAGATCATAAGAATTTCACCGAAACCGATGAAGTTGTTGAATCAGGAAGAATTTTAGAAGGCAACAACCGAAATATACAAGGTTTGCGAAGGGGTAAACCTTTTATGTATCGCGTGTTCGTTACAACCGATAACAAAATACTTTACCAAAATAATATAACTCCAATGAAAGCTACTGAAGTAATGTTGGGTGCTGATGATTCACGTACTACGACAACAGTTAATTTAAGACCTGCCGAAGCGTTTAATCGCGTTCGTACTTATGGTATCGTTATCGGTGCAGTTGCAGGTTTCGCATACGCGAAATACAAAAAGCACGATATGAAAAAAGTTGCAATGTTTATGGCACTTGGTTCACTTGCAGGTTATGCAGGGGGCTATTTAGTTGACACGAACCGGAA
>Ga0315906_10002690_pt1 | contig 24356 bp, 24 predicted proteins | sample LakEriMetagenome_4_FD_203526 | JGI IMG/M metagenome (GOLD analysis project Ga0315906, IMG submission 203526) | Freshwater fungal communities from buoy surface, Lake Erie, Ohio, United States - Buoy 2 MA122 | ecosystem: Environmental > Aquatic > Freshwater > Lake > Lake biofilm | place: USA...
AGTGGCGAAATGGCAGACGCGCTGGCTTCAGGTGCCAGTGATCGAAAGGTCGTGGGGGTTCAAGTCCCCCCTCGCGCACCACATGGGTGCCTGCGGAATGAAAGCGCCCGCAGGCACCCACCTACGTTTCGTCAGTCCTTCTTGGCCCAAGATAATGGTCAACTTGAGGCGCCGCGCATCGATCGAGCAGTCACTTCTTCAGCTAACGGCGGGAACTCAATCGTATTCAGTCACAGAAGTCAGTGTGGAGGTCTTCAGTGAAACTCTTCTGTTCAATTGAATCTGGGGAGCCTTGCCATTTCTTTTGCCTCTCCCAATGTTGGAGCGGCTGTGTCCTTGTCTGACACCAAGAATTGCACGGTGGGGGACCAATCGATTGAGATGTCATGACAGAGTGGATTGATGCCGAGTTCCATCTCCGGGTTGTACTCCTCGGTCACCAGGTAACTGACGACGGTGTCCTCAGCAAGGGCCTGGAATGCGTGACCCAAGTGTGGATCGATGAGGACGGCCCGGGCTGAGGATTCCTCGAGTCTGATCCGACGCCACTGGCCGAACGTGGGGGATCCCACTCTGATGTCCACGATGAAGTCATCTATGGCTCCCGACATGACAGTCACGAGCTTTCCCTGACCCTGTGGCGCAATGGAGTAATGGATACCTCTCACGGTCCCGGCACGGGACTTCGAGATGTTGGCCTGTGCTGGGCTGAAGTCAACACCGATTTCCTCGGAGAACCGTGACAGTTTGAACCATTCCTGGAACCACCCTCGCTCATCCCCGAATCGCGGCAGCTCGACACTCCAAGATCCAGTAATTCCCGTCGGCTCGAATCTCACTGCTGTTCACTCCTTACGGCACTACTGATGGGGTCAATTGAGGCTGCCAAGGCGTCGTCCCAAGGTCTCATCTCCTCGATTCCGTTGGCGGTAGTACGCCCGTGCGAAAGCACCGAGTACTTCGGTCGCACGGCCTTTGTGGGGTAACTGCTTGTGTCCGTGGGGGAGACAAGTGATGTGTCCACACCGGCGAAGGCGTAGATGCGCCGTGCGAAGTCGAACCAACTGGCCTGACCCGAGTTCGTCCCGTGGTAAATCCCATGAGGAGCTCCTGACATCACGAGATGTATGAGGTGCTTTGCCAGGTCGTGAGCGTTCGTCGGCTGGCCTATTTGGTCATCCACGACGGATACGGGCGACTCGGCGAGTGCACGCCGCATCATCGTCTTCGCAAAGTTGCTGCCGAATTCGCTGTAGAGCCATGCTGTCCGGACGACGTAAGACATGTGGCTGAGTTCCTCGAGAACGGCAATCTCTCCCGCACGCTTGGTTTGCCCGTACACAGTTCCAGGCCGGCAGATTGCGTCTTCTGAAATCGGGGATTGTGCAGTCCCCTCGAATACATAGTCAGTGGAGATGTGCACCAGTGAGGAACCCACTGTGCGACATGCCACTGCGAGATTCCTGGCCCCGGACTCGTTCACAAGCGCAGCCTCGTGGGGGTGTTCTTCGGCAGCATCTACTGCTGTCCAGGCTGCTGCATTCACGACCACAGATGGCTTCAGCCTCTCAAGTGCAGCATAAATACTGGACGGCGAAGTCACGTCACACTCGGTCTTCGTCAACGCGGCGTTCTTGAGGTCGGTAGCCGTCAGGGCCTCGGTCAGAGAACGTCCCAGTTGCCCTCCTGCACCGACCACGAGCCACACGTCAATTGCCCCTCAGGGGCCGCCACCAGGCCTCATTCGACTGGTACCACTTGACCAGAGAAGGGAGTGAACCTGCCAAGGATTCCTTCGGCGAGTATCCCAGCCGTGCGTTGATCTTTGTCCAATCGACGGAGTATCGCCTGTCATGACCCTTGCGATCATTGACCGGCCTGATCATCTCGGGTCCGCAGTCCATCGCCCGGAGAATGAGCTCTGTGAGTGCCTTGTTGGTGAGTTCGGTTCCACCGCCGATGTTGTAGATGTCGCCCGCGCGCCCGGAACGGAGGACCAGGTCGATTCCACGGCAGTGATCGTCTACGTGCAGCCAGTCGCGCACGTTCATGCCGTCGCCATACAGGGGTACTTGTCGGCCGTCCATCAGGTTCGTCACAAAGAGGGGGATGACCTTCTCTGGGTATTGGTACGGCCCGAAGTTGTTGGAACAGCGGGTGATGCGCACATCGAGACCGTATGTACGCCAGTAGGCCCTGGCCACGAGGTCACTCGACGCCTTGCTCGCTGCATACGGGCTGTTCGGCAGCAGCGGACATTCCTCGTCCCAGCTCCCGCTCTCGATCGACCCGTAGACCTCATCGGTCGAGACATGCACGAAGGCGCTGATTGACTCCGCCAGGGCAGCCTCTAGCAGCACCTGTGTGCCGAGCACATTGGTCTCCATGAAGATTGATGCGGAGTCAATTGACCTGTCCACGTGTGACTCTGCCGCGAAGTGCACCACGCAGTCGTGTCCCTTCATCGCGTCCCTGACCTCACTCGGGTTCCGGATGTCACCACGGACAAACTTGAAGCGGGGACTCGTGCTGACGGGGGCGAGATTCTCCAGGTTCCCTGCGTAAGTGAGCGCATCGAAGACCGTCACCGAGTCAGTTCCTGGTCCCCACATGCCGCCCAACAGGCCCCGCACGTAGTTCGAACCGATAAATCCGGCACCGCCGGTCACGAAAATCTTCATCTCACCCTCAGCCGAACGACAGGGCGAATACTATTGCTCCCGTGCGTGGAATCGTTCTTGCGGGTGGCACTGGATCCCGCCTGTGGCCCATCACCAAGGGCATCAGCAAGCAGTTGGTACCCGTCTACGACAAGCCCCTCATTTACTACCCGATCTCGACGCTCATGTCTGCAGGCATCCGCGAGATCCTGGTGATCACTACTCCCTCAGATGCCCCGTCCTTCAGGGCTCTCCTCGGGGACGGGAGCCAGTGGGGAATGGAACTGACCTTCGCGGAGCAGGCAGAGCCGAGAGGGCTCGCTGAGGCGTTCATCATCGGCGAGACTTTCATCTCTGGTGGGCCAAGTGCCCTGATCCTGGGGGACAACATCTTTCATGGCCCGGGCCTTGACCACGAATTGAGTGGATTGACGACTCCCGCCGGGGGAGTGATCTTTGCCTACCGGGTGTCCCACCCTGAGGCATACGGCGTTGTGGAGTTTGACGGGCAGGGGAAAGCAATTTCCATCGAGGAGAAGCCCACGGAACCGCGCTCCCGCTACGCAGTTCCGGGCCTCTACTTCTATGACAGCCATGTCGTCGAGATTGCCAAGTCGGTGAGACCAAGCGCACGGGGAGAACTCGAGATCACCGCTGTGAACAATGAATATCTCTCACGGGGTGAGTTGTCCGTCCGGGTGCTCCCTGACGGAACTGCCTGGCTTGACTCGGGGACTTTCTCATCACTGCACGATGCGAGCAGTTATGTGAGGGTCATCGAGGAACGACAGGGGTCCAAAGTCGGCTGCCCAGAGGAGATTGCCTGGAGAAACGGGTGGATCTCTGATTCTCAGCTGGAAGGCCTAGCGATGGATCTCCACAAGAGTGGCTACGGCGAGTATCTGTTGTCCGTACTTGCGCGCTAGCGACCGATCGAGATCACCCGAAAGCCTGCATTGGCAAAACTCTCGGGATCAAGCAAATATCTTGCGTCAACGATGGTTTTCCCGTGCATGAGGCCACTGAAATCATGCGGTTTCAATTCCGAGAACTCCGGCCACTCAGTAAGAATCGCCGCGACATCTGCCTCTCGGAGTGCATCGTCAATGCTCATCACGCGGCTCATGCCATCGATGCTCACGGTTGCTGCAAGAGGATCAAATGCGACCAATTCGACAGAATGGTCGATAAGACGCCTGATGACGGCAAGTGCCGGCGATTCTCTTGTGTCATCAGTGTTGGATTTGAAGGTCAGGCCGAGAACACCGATTTTCGGGCAGGACTTTCCTGTTTGACGTGCCGCATCGAGTATCAGAGCCGCAGTCCGATCTATGTGAATCTCATTGGATCGAATAGCTTCCTCAATCATCGTCATTGGTCTGTCCACTGCTCTTGCCGATGCAACTAGAGCTCGAGTGTCCTTGGGGAAGCAACTTCCCCCCCATCCGGGACCGGGACTAAGGAATGTCGAACCGATTCGTGGATCAAATCCGAGACCTTTCATGACCTCGATCACGTTCGCCCCCACTGCATCACAGAACTCTGCAGCTTGATTGACGAACGAGATCTTCATCGCGAGGAAGGCGTTCGCCATGTACTTGATTGACTCAGCTGATACCGGGTCAGTGACCAACACCGGACATCTCGCACCCAGGTACAGTGCGCCGACCTTCTCACCTGCAATCGGACTGTCGGCCCCGACGACTATTCGGTCCGGATTGAGAAAATCCTGGACAGCGGATCCTTCACGGAGGAATTCCGGGTTTGACACCACGTCTATGTCGTCATTGCCCAGTAGTTCTGAGATCATGCGAGCGGACTTGACCGGGACCGTTGACTTGTTGACCAGGATGCAGCCAGGATCAAGGTTTCCCCTGAGTTCCTGCGCGACTTTGCGGATGGCGGTCAGGTCAGCGAACCCATCTTCGTCGGCGGGTGTCGGTAGACACAGAAACACAAATCCCGCACCCTTCACCGATCCAATCAAATCCGTGGTGAACGTCAGACGTCCAGAAAGCTGTCCAGACTGCACGATCTCTGCGAGTCCCTCCTCGTAGATCGGCATTCTTCCAGCCTCAATTGACGCAATCTTTTCCGCATCAATATCGACGCAAGTCACGCGATGACCCAGGCGAGCCAGACAAGCACCGGTCGTCAACCCCACATAGCCAGTACCAACTACGGAAATTCGGTGCTGTGACCCTGCCACTACGGCCCCTTTCGAGTGTCCATCGAGCTACCCGGACGGTTGTCCTAGTCTAGATACGTACCGCATTGTCGAAGGGTCAATTGAAGTCGTGCTCACAAAGGTCGTCGTAACGGGAGCAGCAGGTTTCATCGGTGGGCACTTGTGCAGGAGGCTCATTGCCGATGGTGTGCCACAGGTAGTGGGAATTGATTCGCTGCGGTCGGGTGACTGGTCCCGCACCCCCCGGGAGGTTAAGAGAGTCGAATGCGATATTGCCGAAATGGGCTCGACGGAATGGGCCGAAATTCTCGATGGTGCGGAAGTCGTCTACCACCTAGCAGCCGAGAAGTACAACTCGTCCAAGTCGACTCCTGAGAGACTGTTGAACGCGAATGTCATTGCCACTGAACGCCTCGTACGGGCTTCGGCCGTTGCGAATATAGATCGCTTCGTCTTTACCTCGTCGCTGTATGCATATGGTTCCATGGGCCCCAAAATCATGTCGGAAGGGGATCTTCCTGCCCCCAGCACCCTCTACGGGGCATCGAAGTTGATGGGCGAGAACATCCTCAGGTCACTGGACCGGGAACTGGGGCTCAGTTGGAATGTCGCGCGACTCTTCTTCATCTACGGCCCTCATCAGCATGCAGAGGGTGGGTACAAGTCCGTCATCATGACGAACTTTGAACGGATGCTTGCAGGACAACCACCCCTCATCCTGGGCGATGGGAAGCAATCACTCGACTACGTATATGTCGAGGACTGCGTCACAGCCCTCATGAGACTTGCTGTCTCAGATGTCGAGCACAGGATCGTCAATGTCGCAAGTGGCCGTGCAACCTCAATTGTGGAACTGACCAACATGATGCTGACGGTTGCGGGGAACGAGGTTGCCCCAGTCTTTGGACCACCGGACTGGACCGCCGGGAGTCTCCGTGCCGGAGATCCGACAGGCATGAGGGACTCCTTTGGATGGTCGGCTGAGATCTCGTTCCAAGATGGCTTGGCGAAGGTGTACGAGTGGATGGTAGGGAACTCGAGATGACAGAAAACCGGTTGAGTCTCGTGGCACCCTGTCTCAACGAAGAGGAGAATGTGGCTCACCTGACGTCAAGATTCCTGGCAGCAGCTGAATCTCGAGGAGCAGACGTCGAGATTGTCTTCGTGGACGATGGAAGCACTGATCTGACCTGGGAGAGACTGGAGGCACTCGCGAGATCAGAAGGCGATCGAATTCAGCTCGTCCGACATGCATCGAACCAGGGTATTCCCCGAGCTTGGCTCAGTGGTGTGGAGGCAGCAAATGGAGGCTTTGTCTGCTTGATTGACTCGGATCTGCAGAACCCGCCCGAATCCGTCTTTGCTCTGTTGGACGTTCTGGTCGAATCTGGCGCTGACCTGGTTCGAGGGGTCCGGCGACCAGTCACTGCGCAACCTCGCAGTCGTGTCATCATGTCGCGCGCTCTCAATTCCCTGCTCAATCTGGTGTTCGGAATGGCCTCGCGGGACAACAAGAGTGGCTTTGTGCTGGCACGACGAGAGGACGTGCTTCGTATTGTTCGGCATCGGGGTCACTATGTCCACTATCAGACCTTCATAGGAGTTGCTGCCCATGCGTTCGGGCTTCGGGTCATCGAGGTGGACACCCCTTTCGAGGACAGAAGGAGCGGGTTGTCGTTTCTGTCCGGCAAGTCAGTGAAGGTCGTGAGACAGGTGATCGGTGACATTCCCGAGGCACGTCGCGAGTTCGGCGGAAGATTCCGCAAGAGGAGCACAACATGAAGGGATACAAGGGTTTCAGAAACCTGAGATTTGAGGCATATTTCGCGACGATGCCACTTCACGCGTGGATGATTCGCGGTAGACAGACCCGCAGGGCTTATCTGGAACTCAAGCAAACCGAGTACCTGTCAAGAGCAGAACTCGCGTCCTTGCAGCTTTCTCGACTGCGTCAGATAGTGGCTCACGCATACGCCACAAGTTCCTATTACCGCGATTCGCTTGACGCAGCAGGAGTCAAGCCGTCGGACATCAATTCACTTGATGATCTCACCAGACTTCCGTTTCTCGGCAAGGATGATGTGCGCGCCAATCTGGATAGTGGGCTGCTCTCGACTGCTGTGAGCGAGAAGAAGACACTGCGCATCAACACAAGTGGCTCAACAGGGCAGCCTTTCACGATTTACGCTGACCAATCACAACTCGAGGTCAGATTCGCATCAACCATACGTGCGCTTGAATGGACTGGCTGGAGATTCGGAGACCGCCAGGCACGTCTATGGCATCAGACGCTGGGAATGTCCAGGAGCCAGGTGTTCAGAGAGCACGTCGATGCGTGGTTCATGAAACGGTTGTTCATACCCGCCTTTGAGATCTCACCCGAGAATATCGAGCAGTTCGTGGACAAGATCCGGCAGCACAATCCCGTGCTCGTTGACGGGTACGCCGAATCCCTCAACTTTCTCGCGACATACGTTCAGACAGGTGGCTCACCTGGATTCTCCCCGACAGCCATCATGTCGTCTGCACAGGCTCTCCCTGAGAACACCAGAAGAATCATCGAGGATGGCTTTCGCACGAAGGTATTCGACAAATACGGGAGCCGGGAGTTCTCGGGTATCGCCTATGAATGCACAGAGCATCGTCACCATCACGTGGTCGATGAGTGTTACATCCTCGAATTGCTGGTTGATGGAAGGCCAGCGAAGCCGGGTGAAGTGGGCGAGATCGTCATCACCGACTTGTTCAACCGCGCCACTCCCATGATCAGGTACCGAATAGGGGATTTGGCTCTCGCAGTCGAACAAGACCCGTGCAGGTGCGGCCGCGGCCACTCCCAGATCGGCGAGATTGAGGGTCGAACACAAGCCATCGTTCACTGCGCCAATGGCGCGTGGCTGCCGGGCACCTTTTTCGCTCATTTCTTCAAAGACCATGAGAACGACATCCGCTTCTTCCAGATCGAACAGTCAGAGAAGGGACGTTTTGCTCTCAAAGTTGTACAAAACACCAACTTCACTGAACAATCAATGGAATCTATTCTTCTCAATCTTCGAGAGTACATAGGTAACACTGAGGTCATTCTCGAGTACGTCGACGAGATTCCCTTGGTGAGGACTGGTAAGAGGAGTCCGGTCATGTCGACCGTCCGTGAGGACTTCCAAAACCTCAATGTCTCGGGTCAGGTACGTCATCGGAGCGAAAAGTGAGGGCACTGGTGACAGGTGCTGCCGGTTTCATCGGGAGCACCCTTGTTGATCGGCTTCTCCTTGATGGTCATGAAGTCATTGGTCTTGATTGCTTTACTTCTTACTACGAGCGTTTGACAAAGGAATCAAACCTCTCAAAGGCGCGAGACTTCGACCGTTTCAGATTCCACGAAATTGATCTCGCAGATCAACCACTCGAAACCATCTTGGACGGAGTGACCGACATCTTCCATCAAGCCGGTCAACCCGGTGTTCGCGCGAGCTGGGGGCAGGATTTCGGTGAATACGTGCGCTTGAACATCCTGGCCACTCAGCGTCTGCTGGAATCGGCGAGAAAAGTGGAGACCCTCAAGTCATTCGTGGCCGCGAGCAGTTCGTCGGTCTATGGCTCTGCGGAGAAATCTCCGACACCAGAAAGCGTCACACCCAAGCCAATCAGTCCCTATGGAGTGACCAAGCTGGCATCAGAGAATCTATGCACGCTTTATGGAACGCAGTACGGACTGCCGACTGTGTCTCTCCGGTATTTCACTGTGTACGGCCCCCGACAACGCCCGGATATGGCAATTCATCGTCTCATTCAGTGTGCCCTATCTGGGAATGTCTTCACGATTTTCGGTGGCGGAAATCAGCGAAGGGACTTTACCTACGTCGATGATGCTGTAGCGGCAAATCTCGCATCAGCAAAGCTTGTAATGGGGACTGATGGCGGTGTTGTCTTCAATGTAGGCGGCGGCAGACCGATTGCCCTGAACGATCTCATTCGATTGGTGGGGGAAACTTTGGGGAAGAGTATTCGGACATTCCACACAGGAGAATTCGTCGGAGATCCCGATGAGACTTGTGCAGACCCCGCCTTGATTCACGCCCTAACGGGATGGGCGGCTCAAGTCCCAGTTCTCGAGGGAGTTGCGCTCACCGTTCAACAAGCGTCTCAGGATCTTGGTTCGACAGCTGACCGATAGCGAACATTTGGGAGGTTCGAAAGCCTAGAGAGCACCGCACTAAGTCGATTGCACCGAAGGCAACAAGTAGTGCTCTGTAGGAACGACTCTTGTACATGGGAAGGCTTCTCGCGGATCGGCGACGCAACTTGGGAAACTTTGCCAGAATACCAACAGCCCAGAAGGGGGCTCCCTGAATGTGTCTGACCGTCTCGACACGAAAACCACCGGACGTCAGTAACTCGGTGAGTGACTCAGCACGGAACAGAACCCAATGGCGAGGAGCGTGGAACCCGCCCCAAGAACTTTCACGGAAGAGTCTTGCATCCAGACTGTCGAAATTCGGGGTTTGCAACAGAAGCAGTCCTTCTGGCTCGAGAAGTCGCTTGAAGTGATTCACCAAAGCCTTCGGATCAGCGACATGCTCGATGAGGTTGAAGGCGATGATGACGTGAAAGGACTTATCAAATTCTGCGTCTTCTATCCGAGAGTTCACAAAGATATGGCCCTTGTCCTGGTTAATCGATGCAAGCGAATTATCAAGATCGACAACAGTCGTCGAGGTAATACGAGAATCTGCTTGTCGAAGAACATCCGAGTAGTAACCGACACCGCCCCCCACATCCAGTGTTCTGATTGCGTCTCCTTCGACCATTCGTAACGCCCGCGCGAACGTTCGACGATCAAGAAAAGACTTGACTCGTTCGGCAAGCCCCCGTGAGCCACCAGAGTACGAGTAATACGTAGATGGGTAGATTTCGCCGAGTTGATGGATGGGAGGATCGTCGAGGTATACGACACCGCAGTCACACTTCAAGTAGCGGTGTGGGCCTAGGTTTGTCAGATACTCGACGTCTTCCGCAGTGGCCCAGTGCACGCCGATCTTGCCGCAAATCGGGCATTTCATCGAGGTCTCCAGAGGCTCAGAAATGTAACGAGATATCCGTTTCGCCGTGTCTCCAAAATGGATTCCGCGGACGTGTTCATCAGGTGTTTCTCAAGTTGCCGCAGTCTTGTGTATGAAATTCCTGGATCCCAGTGGTGGGCGAGGTGTCTATTGAAACCGGCCGCTCCAAGGAGCCATCCCAGCGGTGCAGTCGGAAATGAGCGCGTGACTGCAGACCCGGAGGGACTCAGAAAATGATCTCGGTCTGCTCGGTGCTCAAGCAATTGCCGAAGTGAGCCAATCAGCGGAAAAACTGACATCACCCCAGCGACCAGAGCAACTGAATACTGCCAATTCGAACGGATCAGGCCCCATGTCAACAATGTCGCATAGATGACCACGCCAATTACCGGCACTGCAACATCTCGGAGCGAACGTTGAACAGTGTTCTCAGATTCCCTCGAGCGAATCACTTCAATGACTCTCAGACCCACGAGACCGCTGATTAAGAACCTTGGATTCAAGGGGTGTTGATAACTCCTCTCCGGGTCACTAGCGGTCCCAAGATGACGGTGATGGAGCATGTGGCCGGGTCTGTATGCGCCAATTGAAGTCAACACGAACGGAGACACCAGAACATCTGCGAGGTAGTCATTCGTTCGCTTCGATCTCCCCACGTTGAAGTGAGCTGCTTCGTGTAGGAAGAGCGAAAGTCGATGAAGGGTGAGACCAATTGCAGTGGCCCACATTGGCGCCTGAATCCATGATTTGCCCACTGCAGCGCCGTACAAGGACCCAAAAAACAGAAGGTGAGTAAGCCCGAGGTCAAGCCACACCAAAACAAACCGCGTTTTCAGTGACTGCCTAAGGCTCACATATGTTCCTTCAGACAATTCTGAGTTGATCGACTTTCGCAAGCCCGAGAAATCAGACGAAAAATCTGCTATTTCGCGTCCCATATGGTTGGCTCTATTCATCTTGTTGCGTCCCGAGACTACAATTCACTGGATGGAAGCGTCAGTCTATGAGGCTGAATTTGAGAACGAGTCAACACACTGGTGGTTTGTACAGCGTCGGAATTTGTTTGCTCGATTGCTCGACCCCGACTTGAAGCCCGGCAACGCGCGGTTTCTGGACGTGGGCACTTCCACGGGAACCAATCTACGCCTCTTGACCGGTCTCGGCTTCTCGAACGTAGTTGGTGTCGAGTTGAATCCGGATGCGGCTGAATTCGCCCGCCAGAAGACTGGTGTGGAAGTCGTGGTTGCGGATAGCACCGCTCTTCCGTTTGAGAATAACGAATTCGACTGTGTCTTTGCTACGGACGTGATTGAACATATCGAGAACGACGAAGCCGCGCTCAAAGAATTGGCGCGCGTTCTGCGCCCAGGCGGGAAGTTGATCATCACAGTGCCCGCATTCATGTCGCTGTGGGGTCTGCAGGATGACTTGAGTCATCACCACCGTCGCTACCGCATGCATCAACTGAGGCGAGTTGTCGTAGGTGCCGGACTAACCATCAATGAGTCGTTCTATTTCAATTTCCTCCTGTTTCCTGCAGTCTTTCTCGTGAGACGTCTGATGCGTGTGTTCCCATTGAAGATTCGCAGCGAAGGCGACTTGAACGCGGGTGGACTCAATTTCGTCCTATCCGCGGTCTTCAATCTTGACTGTCGCTTGGCGAGACGACTGCGAGTTCCTTTTGGAGTGTCAGCTTGCGTAGTCTGTTCTCGGCCAGAATCCTGAGGGCGACGACACCGGCAACTACGAAGTAGACCGACCACAAGATTGGGTTCATCCAGTACTGAATCTTGAACTCAGGGTTGGCGGTGCCGTTCGACGATCCCAGCCATGACAGTGTTGTTACAGAGAATGCCACAGGCACCAATGATCCCCAGAGGACAAGCTGCAGGCATCTGAGGAGAAGACGGTGTTTCTCGGCAAGGGCCTTCAGTTCAAGCGGATTCTCGTGGCTGCGATGAACCATGTATGCCAGCAGACAAGTTGAGAAGACAGTTGAGTAGATAGCAGCGTCTGGAATCACGAACTGTGGAATAGCCAGCAGAGACCCGTGTCTGACTATCGGAAACTCCTTGAATCCAACCAGGATCAATATGGTGAGAATGACCAAGAGTCCAAGTACGACCAAGGATACAAGGCCCTTTTGTGCGTATTGGTTTGCCGGTTCGGTTGTGTTGCACCAGTGCGCTCGTCTCGCTGCACAGACGATTCTCTGAACCAGACCGTTGCCACTGATGTTGTATGGCGCGGTGATGACTGCAATCTTGTTCGACGAATTGACTCTCAGCATTGTCCGGAATGCTTCAGAAAACTCTCCGTCAAGCATGGCAAGAGGGACAAGGTATCCGGTGCAGGTCAAGAGCCCGGCTGCACATACTGTACGAAATCTTTTGTTGACAAGGAGTGGCAAGAAGAACAATCCACCCCAGAACTTGAGTGTGGACAGAACGATTAACCATCCAACTGTGGCCCGCCCACGTTCTCGGTCAAGAGAGAGTATGAAGAGATAGGCCGGTGTCACTAGTAACCCAATGTGATTTCCTCTATCAAGCGTTGCGATTGTGCCGTGAGCGAGGATTCCGCCGAACACCACGATCAATGTCCTGTGCACGACATCCAAGTGTCGACTCGCGTGAACCAAGGGGAATGCGATACTCAGAAGCATCAGAGACGAATAGATACCTAGTGCTGTGTCATAGCCAAACCAGCCCAAGATCTGGAACATCACAATTGTCAGAGGTGTGTTGGTGGTGATGAAGTTCTCAGGTACGTAATCAATCGGAAAAGAGCGATTGAAGTCTCCTTGGAAATAGCCAAGCCCAAAATCCCCGAAGCAATGAGTGCCTATTCCATCTTTGACGTCGTCACACCAACCATCAGAGACCCTAAAGACCAGGCTCTCGAGCCAGTTTCTCCCGAGATAGTGATGAATTACAATGCTCACCATCACTGCGACCCAGAGCAACACCAGACCCGTGATAAGACTCTTTAGGTCCGGATGTAACTCTTCCGCAGTTTTTCTACGTTGTCTGAGCAGATATCTGATGGGCCAATGTTAGTAAAGAGTCCTGTCAGAGCAGATACAAGTGGAAGCATGAGGATCTTGCTGCCAAACACAACGCGGATGGATTAATTATGAGGCGCCTGAAGAAGAGCTCAGTTTGGGTGATCTGTGCAACCCTTCTCTTCGGTGTCTTTCGAATCGGTGCCCAGTGGAGTCCTCCGCCGGTGGCTCAGCGGTTCGGACCACTTGCGTATGATTCCGACATCTCCCGGCCGTTGAATTCGCTGATTTCGTCTTCAGAGAGCAGACCTACTGATTTGACTCTCCGGTTCCGGTTTATTCAGAAAGGCCTGCCGACCGATTACGCCTTTCTGATTTCCACTGCAGTTGGATTCGGACGAGGGCTGAAGGTCTCGTCCGACATGTACGGCAACATCTTCTTGTCAGTCGGAAGGCCGAGTGACGCAGTTGATGACTATCAACTGGTCAAACTGTCTGACCCTCTCCCACTGGCCACGTCACATGAACTGGTCATCAAGGTGAGCACGTTGGATCCAAGTGTCACGGTGGAAATGGATGGCCGAGCAGTTGAGGTGCGCGAAGCGCGACCCAACACGAATTTCCGATTGGAAGACATCTTCCTCAACGTTTCGAACCTAGAGATTGGTGGCTCTTCCGGCAAGAACTTCGCCGGTGAGCTTGCCGGGGTCGAAGTGATTTTCGGTACTGCGGCGACAACATTGAACGGCACCGCCTTGAGGATTCTCATGCTGCTTATCGCGGCTGTGGTCGTCTCGTATCACCTTGGGCGTCACCGAGGTCAATCGCTGGACTCACGATCGGTTGATCGAGATTGAGGCGATTCTCGTCAGGACAACTGCAGGCTTTCCAGGATCTTCTAGTCCGGAGAGTCGAACCACAACACAGGGAATCTGTTTCTTGAGGACCGGGCAATCATTTCTGCGCCCCGTGACCACTGACGCTAGATAAGGCGGGTTCGGGAGTTGAGTGAAGGCATTGCCGTAACCGAACTGCCACTCAGTTGGTACCGCAGGATCGACCTGCGAGATTACTAGTACCCATGGCCCATACTCGGGGGCCACTTCTGCCGCTGCAGACATCACTTGTGAGGGCTGATCCCGAAATCGTAGGTAGTCGGCTGAGTTGGGAAGGTAATAGAGAGCCACCAGACAAAAGAAGACTGGACAGAAGTAACGACTTGCAACGCCCCAGATGGATTCGCTTCTCGAAGACAGCACACCAACTGCCAGGACAATGAGGACCTGGGGAGCAAACAGCCAACGCCCTTCGATTCTCTCGGCCACCGTGGCTGCCGGCAGAAGGACTGACAGACTGAGACACAGTAAGAGCATCGATTGGCAAAGCTTTCGTCTGCGTTCGTCAATACGGCCTTCGGCAGAGTGTTCCCTGAGAAACAGAAGACAGATCAGGCTCAAACCCGCTACGGCGACAACTGGAAGCCAGTCGAGGTCACTGCGGGTCCTCAGGTCCGCAAGAGGATTAGCCGTGTAGAACACCCCAGTAGCTGAGTACCCGCCAAACAGCATTCTCATCGCGTCGAAGAAGTGAGCGATGATCCAATTCCCCAGATTCTGACCAAGATTGGACTCTCCACCGCCCTGCAGTGGATCTAGTCGAAGAACAAATGCTCGAGATGCGACATAGAAGATCGGTATGAGGAGCGGTGTCCAGGCCCAACGTCTGGCGTCATGAGACTTGCTCAGACATAAGAAGAACAATGTCAGGACTAACGAACAAGATACGAATCTCTCGTGGGCATTACCGGCAGCAAACAAGAAAATCACCGACAACACGACGTTCAATCTTGATCGCGCGTGGTTGGAGATGACTTTGATGGCGAAATACGCACTGGCGAGGGTCAACAAGAGTGCCAGCAATTCCATCATTCCGTAGATCGAAGTCTGTGCCATCCAAGTGAATGGAGACAGGACCGTGGCTCCTGACATTGCCATCGCAACCCCAAACGGCACTCCCAGCCTCAGCGCCACAAATCCTGTGGCCCATGCAAGCCCGACGAGCAGTATTGAGTTGAGAATCTGAAACTTGGCGTAGTCATAACCCCACGATTGCCCGAGCCAGAGGAGTATCGAGGTGGACAGAGGGCGCCATTTTCCACCGCCTACGAGCCAGACGTTTTCAATAAAGGAGCCATTTCGAATAGGCATCTGCGAGTCGCGAATTCCGAGAAAATCATCGCCGACCATGGGGTGATTCCATTGATCAAGGCGCGTCGTCAAATGCACCATTCCCGCGACTGCGAGGAGTGCTAACTGACGACCAATTCTATTCTGGTAGGGCAAAAAGACCAAAGATCTCTGAGTTTTGATGCCGTTCAAGAACATAGATTCAAACCTGCGCTCAGGGATTGTCCTTCCATTGCAGGTGCCAGATCAAACATATCAGTACGACTATCTTGAAGATGGCGTGGTGTTGAGCCATGAAAACTCGGGCAAAGTTCTCTAGTTCGCCGTCCAGGGCGTTGCTCCCGTCGCGACGATGACCCGCCGTGGACGACTGCTCCTTACCGGTGGTTCGTAAGCAGAGTGTCGGTCGAGGGCACGGTGGCAAGATGACGTGATGGTGGAGTGCGACCGCAAGAACTTGTGGGCGCAGGCAATCTTTCCCCGGCTTGCAGACGAGCAACACGGAACAGTCGTGAAATTCGCGTTGCATTCGGTCAAGGAATGCGGTGGTGGACAGACCGACTCAAGTCCCCCGTTCTTGTTTCTTCGGGTTCGACCGCTTCATGGGTCTTCCCCGCTCCTGGCGAGACATGCCGGCTGGAGTCTTTGACACAGGTGGAGAACTACCGCTGACCGAGGACTCCAGGGTTGAATGGGTCGTGGGTGACTTGGAGCAAACCCTGGGAATCCTCAACTGGGAAAACTTGACCGGGCCGAAAGCATTCATGTTCGATATTGATCTGTTCGGGGTGTCGAAGAGGTGTATCGATTGTGTCCTGCCCCATCTGCGGACTGGGGACATTGTCTACTTCGACGAGGCATTTGATGCTGACGAGCGGACCCTGATCAACGACGTGCTCATATCCACCGAGCAGTTCGAGATCCTCGCAATTTCCCCCTTGGGTGTGGCCTATCTCTCTCGATAGCAGAGACTCGGACCTTGACCAGACAGTCGCGACTGGCGGATAGCGGGTGCCGTAGAATGCGGGAATGAAGGTGGTTCTACTGGCTGGCGGCCTCGGCACCCGTATGAGGGAGGAGACCGAGTACAAGCCCAAGCCCATGGTGGAGGTGGGCGGAAGGCCCGTTCTCTGGCACCTGATGAAGGTCTTTGCTTCCAGTGGACTGAACGAGTTCGTTGTCTGCACTGGGTATCGCGGTGATGTCATTAAGGACTATTTCCTCAATTACGAGGCAAGAACCAATGATTTCACCGTCCATCTTGGGTCATCCAGCCGGGTTGAGGTGCATGGAAGTCATGGTGATGACTGGAGAGTCACCGTTGCGGACACCGGATCACACACCCAGACGGGCGGAAGGGTCAAGAGGGTTGCGCAATATCTGGATGGCCGCTTCATGGTGACTTACGGTGATGGATTGGCTGATGTGGACATCACGAAACTGCTCGCCTTCCATGTGTCACACGGAAAGCTCGCCACGGTCACCACGGTGCGTCCACTCTCTCGCTTCGGCGTGATGGACATTGACTCCAGTGGACTCGTCCAGCGGTTCCGGGAGAAACCATTGACCGATGACTACGTGAACGTCGGGTTTTTCGTGTTCGAGCAGAAGGTGCTCGACTACCTGGACGAAGACTGTGTGCTGGAGCAGGCTCCCCTAGAGAGATTGGCAAGCGAAGGACAGTTGATGGCATACCGACATGAGGGTTTCTGGCAACCAATGGACACGTTCCGTGAGTACACCATGCTGAACGAGATGTGGGACAGCGGCAATGCCCCGTGGAAGGTGTGGCAGTGATGATGAACCAACCGTCCCGAGAGTTCTGGGCCACAAAGCGGGTGCTCGTCACGGGCGCGACGGGAATGGTCGGGGCATGGGTGACGCGGTGGCTGGTGGATGCCGGTGCGCACACGGTGGCATTCATCTCTGACTTGGACCCGCAGTCTGAGTTGATCCGCAGCGGCTACATCAACCGCGTTTCCGTGGTGAACGGCAGGCTCGAGAGATACGACGATGTCGAGCGTGCGATCAACAATCAGGAAGTCGACTCGATCATCCATTTGGGAGCCCAGCCCATTGTTGGTGCGGCTGACCGTTCGCCGCGCCATACCTTCGAATCGAACATCCAGGGAACGTGGAATGTCCTCGATGCCGCCCGAGTCCTTGGTGGACTGGTGAAGAGAATCGTAGTGGCTTCCAGTGACAAGGCCTACGGAACACAGGTTGTGCTCCCGTACACCGAGAGCATGTCGATGAACGGTGATCACCCGTACGAGGTCAGCAAGAGTTGCACCGACCTCATCTCCACCACCTATGCCCGCACCTATGGACTTCCCGTCACCATCGCTCGGTGCGGGAACATCTACGGCGGGGGTGACCTCAACTGGAACCGCATTGTCCCGGGTACGTTCCGCTCGATCCTGCGAGGTGAGCAGCCAGTGCTGCGCAGTGATGGAACATTTGTGCGTGATTACCTGCATGTGGATGACATTGTCTCCGCATATCTGCTTCTCGGTGAGAGGTCCCATGAGGAGGGACTGAGGGGCGAGGGTTTCAACTTCAGTGATGAGTCCCCCTTGACAGTCATGGAGATCTACAGGGCTATTTGTCGGGCTGCGGGGCAGCCTGAACTTGAGCCGAAGGTACTGAACTCTGCCGCCGGTGAGATCAAGGACCAATATCTCGACTCCACGAAGGCACATGAAGTCCTCGGTTGGCGCGCATCTGTTTCTCTTCAAGATGGTCTGAAAATGTCCTGGCAGTGGTACCGCAATCTCTTGGGAGGGAAGTAGTCATGACCGAGAAGTCTCGTGCCGATCAACTCCGGGCCCAGATCCGCGAGCTGGTGAGGGAGTACCACGCCGAAGCATTTCCTGACAGGCCTTTCCTGGGGGGTATCTCCATGGTGCCGGTCTCCGGGAAGGTCTTTGACGAGAACGAACTGGATCTCCTCGTCGATTCATCACTCGACTTCTGGTTGACCACCGGACGGTATGCCGAGGTGTTCGAGAAGCGTTTCGCGAAGGTCATGGGGATGAGGCATGCGCTCCTCTGCAACTCAGGCTCATCTGCGAACCTCTTGGCGGTGACGGCTCTGACGTCCCCACGTCTCGGAAAGAGAGCGTTGAAAGAGGGCGACGAGGTCATCACGGTCGCGGCGGGTTTCCCCACCACTGTCAACCCGATCGTGCAGAACAGGCTCACCCCGGTCTTCGTGGACGCGGAACTGGGCACCTATGACGCAACAGCGGAGAAGGTCGCCGAGGCAGTCGGACCGAGGACGCGCGCGATCGTGATGGCGCACACTCTCGGAAATCCATTCGATGTTGCCGGCATCATGAGGATCGCGGAGCAGCACAACCTCTTCGTGGTTGAGGACACTTGCGATGCTGTGGGTGCCAGGTTCAACGGTCAGCCTGTCGGGTCGTTCGGGGACCTTTCCACCACAAGCTTCTACCCCGCACACCACATCACCATGGGTGAGGGTGGCTGTGTGCTTGTGAAGAAAGGCTCGATGAAGAAGATCGTGGAGTCCTTGCGCGACTGGGGCCGTGATTGCTGGTGTCCGCCGGGCCAGGACAACACCTGCAACCGGCGATTTGACTGGCAGTTGGGTGAACTCCCGTACGGGTATGACCACAAGTACGTGTACTCCCACATCGGGTACAACCTGAAGATGACTGACATGCAGGCCGCCGTCGGTGTGGCGCAGTTGGACAAGCTGGATGATTTTGTATCTCGACGAAACACCAACTTCAAGCGTCTGTACAAGGGCCTCAAGCCGCTCGAGGAGTTTCTGCTCCTTCCAAAGGCCACCAAGGGGAGTGAACCGAGCTGGTTCGGGTTTCCTCTGACGGTGAAAGAGGGCGCACCCTTTAGCAGGTTTGACCTTGTCCAGCACATCGAGAGCCGCCGAATCGGCACCCGCCAGCTTTTTGGCGGGAATCTGCTCCGTCAGCCTGCTTACAAGGGAATCCCCATGCGAGTGGTGGGTAACCTGAAGAACGCTGACATCATCACGGAACAGACCTTCTGGGTGGGTGTGTACCCGGGATTGTCCAACGAGATGATCGACTACATCATTGACACCATCACGGAATTCGTGACTGGCAAGACGCGCTAGGAGAAACTGGATGACCATCAATCGGGACTTTTTCGAGGACTTGTTCGTGCTCGAGCTCGCGAACAACCACTGGGGTCGCCTCGAGCGAGGGAAGAAGATCGTCGATGACTTTGCCCATGTGGTCCGTTACAACGGGATTCGTGCCTCGATCAAGCTGCAGTTTCGTGACGTCGACTCATTCATCCACAAGGATCATGTCGGAAACAGCGATGTTCGTTATATCAAGAAGACGCTGGACACGAAGATGTCAAAGGAGCACTTCGGCGAATTGGTGGACTACATCCGGAAGTCAGGTTGCATCCCGACAGCAACCCCATTCGATGAGGCATCTGTCGACTTTGCACAGGAACTCGACCTGCCGATGCTCAAGATTGCCAGTTCCGACCTGAATGACTGGGTTCTAATCGAGAAGATTGCGACCACGAAGAAGCCCGTGATTGCCTCGACGGGTGGGAGCTCTTTGAAGGACATAGACGACTTGGTCACGTTCTTCGAGAACCGTCGTATCCCGCTCGCGATCAACCACTGCGTGTCGCTGTACCCCTCCGAGGACAATCAGCTGGAGCTGAACCAGATTGACTTCCTGAAGAACCGGTATCCAGGTCTCACAATCGGTTTCTCGACACACGAGTACCACGACTGGTCATCCTCGATCATGATGGCCTACGCCAAAGGAGCGCGTACCTTCGAGCGCCACATTGACATCGAAGCAGACGGGATTCCTGTTTCGCCCTATTGCACCCTGCCCGAGCAGTGCGATGTGTGGTTCAAGGCATTCAAGAAGGCCAAGGAGATGTGCGGCGGACCGGGTACCGACAAGCGCATCCCGTCGAAGGCCGAGGTCGAGTATCTCGACGGTCTGGTGCGGGGTGTGTACGCGAAGCGCGATCTTCCTGCTGGTCATCGTCTCTCGGACGACGACGTGTATCTGGCCATTCCATTGCTGAAGGGTCAACTTTCCTGCAGGGAACTCATCGCGGGAGAGGCGCTGGCTCAGTCAGTTGCAGCGGATGCCCCGCTCTCCATCGACGCTCTCGACAACCCGTACTCCCGCACGTCTGGTCTTCGTGATCAGATTGCGAACCGCGGTCTCTGAGCCCTCGATCGATGCCAACGGCAACCAAGTACGCCGAACAAGTCACCGACTGGTTGGTGGAGCTCGGCTACACGCACTGTTTCTTCGTCGCCGGCGGGAACATCATGCACCTCCTGGACGGAGCCCGGACTCGCCTCACATGCATACCGGTTGTGCACGAAGTGGCCGCAGGTATTGCTGCCGAGTACTTCAACGAGTCAAACGGGCACGGTCGGGCTTTTGCTCTGGTGACGGCTGGTCCTGGTGTCTCCAACATTGTCACCGCGATGGGAGGAGCCTGGCTGGAGTCACGCGAGCTGCTTGTCCTCGCCGGCCAGGTGAAGTCGGAGGACCTCGCGAGCAACGGAATCCGACAGCGGGGTATCCAGGAAATTGATGGTGTTGGACTGACCCGTGCAGTCTCCAAGGCTTCCCTCCAGATGGCGCAACCAATGATGAAGAGTCAGTTCTTCTCCGCAGTGAACCTTGGCCGGGAGGGGCGCCCCGGCCCGGTGTTCATCGAGCTGTGTCTTGACGTGCAGGGTGGACCGCCGGTGGAAGAGGAGCTGATCTCGGCGTCTAAGTCTCCCAACAGAGTTGCCTCTGCGGATGATGTGAACATGGTCATCGGTCGCCTCAGGGAAGCCAAGAGACCTGTGTTGCTCGTGGGTGGTGGTGTCAGCCGGAATGCGGCAACCGAGCTGCAGTCGCGGATGAACTCCACACGCATCCCTGTGATGACGACCTGGAACGGTACGGACCGTATCGACTCGGCCAATGATGTGTATCTCGGCCGTCCGAACACATGGGGCCAGAGGGGCGCAAACCTCCTCGTTGCCCAGTCGGACCTCCTGATTGCGGTGGGGACCAGACTCGGAATGCAGCAGACCGGCTTCAACTGGCAGTCCTACGGACTCAACGCATTCGTGGTCCATGTCGACATTGACCAGGCAGAACTGGACAAGGGACATCCCAGGACTGACATTCGACTGCGGGCCGATGCAGATGACTTCCTCCGTCGCTTGGTTGAGGCGGATTATCCCGGTTGGGAAGAGTGGCTCACTTATGCACGCGAGGTCCTGTCTCTTCTTCCCCTGGACGACCCGGAGAACGAAACCGGGCCAGGCTTTGTGAGCCCGTACAGCTTCTACTCGGAGCTATCCACACTCGCCACAAGCAAGGACATGATCATTCCCTGTTCTAGCGGCGGGGCGAACTCAGTCTCAATGCAAGTCATTGCCCAAAAGAAAGGTCAAGTGATCATCACTGACAAGGGTCTGGCGAGCATGGGATACGGTCTCGCAGGCGCAATCGGTGCAGCCATGGCACACCCTGGCCGGCGCACGTTCCTGGTGGAGGGCGACGGTGGTTTTGCGCAGAATCTGCAGGAGCTCGCGACAGTTGCGGTGAACAACCTCCCGATCAAGACCTTCATCTTTGCCAACAATGGCTATGGATCGATACGGATGACCCAGAAGAACTACTTCGGCGGGGCGTATCTCGGTTGTGACACCGAGACGGGTCTGGGATTTCCCGAATGGAAGACTCTTTTCGGGAGTTTTGGCATCAAGTGCATGGACATCGGAGAGGGCTGGGCATCGGACCCGGAGGTTCTTGCCGCCCTCGAGTCGGATGAGCCGTGGGGATTCATCGTCCTGATAGACCCCCTGCAGACCTACTGGCCAAAGATCACCAGCAGGATCACCGAGAGCGGTTCCATGGAGTCCAACCCTCTCCACATGATGTCTCCTGACCTTGCCCCGGAACTCCGTGCGAAGGTGACTAGATTCCTCTAGGTATGTCGGCCAAGCCACTCGTATCTGTTGCAATACCTGCTTACAACGAGTCCGCAAATCTCGAAGAACTCTGGTCCCGTCTCACGTCGGTGTTCGACTCGCTCAGCCACGAGTATGACTTTGAGGTGGTCATCTGTGAGAACGGCTCCAAGGACGATTCATTCGAGAAGCTGAAGTCAATCCAAGTAAGGGATACACGTCTTCGCATTGTCCAGCTTTCCCGGAACTTCCACATGGAAGGTGGCATGCTCGCCGCATTGTCCAAGGTGAGAGGTGAGGCCTGCATCGTCATGAGTGCAGACCTCCAGGACCCGCCTGAGATGATCCCAGAGATGGTCCGGAGGTGGGCAGACGGAGCGGACCATGTCTACACGGTCATCACCTTCAGACACGGAGAGAGCAGGTTCCGTCGGATTGCTGCCGAGATCTTCTACTGGGCCATTGACAGGGTCAGTGACATATCCGTTCCGCGCAATGCGAGTGATTTCCGCCTGGTTGACCGCCAGATGTACGAGGCCTTCAATGCACTTCCAGAGAAGGACCGGATGGTCCGTGCTACCTGGGCATGGCTCGGCTTCAAGTCCGAGCACATCGAGTACGAGCGACCTGCCAGAAAGGGTGGAGTCTCGTCGTTCAACCCCTTCGTCACAGGTGCGTATGCGGTGAGAGGCATGCTCGCGACATCCCTGAAGCCGCTGAAATTGATCCCAATTGTCGGTCTTCTGCTCTCGTTCCTGTCCTTCGTCGGTCTCGTGCTCGGGGTCGTGAGAGCAGTATGGGAGGGGGTGCCTGCTCCGGGTTTCGGGACCATCACGTCGTTGATTCTCTTGTTGTTCGGGCTTCTTTTCTTGTTGCTCTCAGTGCTGGCGGAGTACATCGGAATGATCTACATCGAGACACGGGGACGTCCTGCATTTGTCGAACGCCGTGAGCACAGGCACATCAGTGACACCTAAATGGATCCATTGACGAACTCGCGAGTCACGGAGGACATGGCCGAGATCGTGTCTCGCTCGGCGGCGGATCTTCGGTACATCGGACAGAGTGACGTGATTCTGACGGGTGCAACCGGGTTCGTTGGTCAATGGCTGTCGATGTCGTATCTGTCGGCTCGTAAGGCGTACTCACTTCCGGGAAGGCTCTTTGCCGTTGCGCGCAGCCCCCACGAGTTCGAGCAGCGGATGAGTGAGGCCGGTCTCGCCGATGGGCTGGTGGCCGTCCCTGCAGATGTGAGAACGCTGGCGAGCGACAGTCTTCCCGAAGGAGCGTCGATCATCCACGCCGCGACACCAGCACGTGCTTCTCTCAACAGTTCACAACCTCTGGAGATGATCGACATCATCGTCCAGGGACAGAGCAAGGTGCTTGAGGTTGCGAAGAAGATCAAGGCGCGTCGGTTCCTATTCCTCAGCAGCGGTGCTGTCTACGGGCGCCAGCCCCACAACGTTGTGAGTCTGAAGGAGACGTGGGAGGGAGCTCCTCTGGTGGGAGATCCGGCCAACGCGTATCACGAAGCAAAGAGACTCGCAGAGATGTTGGGCAACATAGCCTGCTCCACAGAAGGTGTTTCGTTCACGTCCGCGCGGCTCTTTGCCTTTCTTGCGCCATTTCTGCCACTCGATGAGCATTTTGCTGCAGGGAACTTCCTGGGCAATGCCTCACGGGGAGAAACAATCTCAATCTCGTCGGGTGGAGGGTCCATCAGGACCTATCAGTACGGCACGGACATGGCTGTCTGGCTGTGGGCGATTCTTGCCCGAGGTCGTCCTTTGGTTGCTTACAACGTCGGGTCGGACCAGGAGATCACCGTGAGGGCACTGGCTGAGCTGATTGCAAGACAATCCGGCAGCGAGGGAAATGTCGAGATCAAGGGCACGGACACGGAGTCCAACGTGACGCGGTATGTCCCCGATGTGAATCTGGTCAGGGATGAACTCGGGGTCTCGAACATGGTCAATCTGGGCGACGCAATCTCTCGTACAATTCAATGGGTGAGACAGTCATGAGCGAAGAGTTGTACTCGAATTACGTGAACCGCGAGCCTCACCCCCGGAACGTGCGTTACATCAAGAACTGGCATGGCCGACTCCTCGCGATGGCTCTGGAAACGATCGAAGCACCACGTCGAGTACTCGAAATCGGCCCTGGACATGGCTATTTTGCCGAGGTGTGCAGTGCGAAGGGTCTTGAATACCGGTACTGCGACACCAGTCCTTCAGTCCACCGGAAGATGGCCGACCTGGGCTACCAAGGCGAACTGGGCC
>Ga0315906_10002695_pt1 | contig 24338 bp, 19 predicted proteins | sample LakEriMetagenome_4_FD_203526 | JGI IMG/M metagenome (GOLD analysis project Ga0315906, IMG submission 203526) | Freshwater fungal communities from buoy surface, Lake Erie, Ohio, United States - Buoy 2 MA122 | ecosystem: Environmental > Aquatic > Freshwater > Lake > Lake biofilm | place: USA...
GTTAGTATTTCCGGCGGATTGGAACCTTTTTCCTGTCAGGTGCAGGGGGAGCCAGGGTTCGGCTGCCTTTATGAAGACTTAGATGCTGGATCTTATACTGTGACAGTAACCGATGCAGCAGATTGTTCTTCAACGCTTTCTGTCGTGGTTCCAAATCACGAAATTTCTGTGCTAATTGGATTACAGGATTCTCTCACCTGTCTGAATCCGGAAGTAACCATGCAAAACGTCGAAGTTACCCCTCCGCAGGATCCTCTGTACCTATGGGAAACCGCAAGCGATGGCGCTTCCCTCGTTTCAGGAGCCAACTCTGTTTATGCGGTTGTGAACCAACCCGGAACTTATCAACTAACCGTTACCGACCCTATTAGTGGCTGCGGTGCTGAAGGTTTAGTAGAAGTATTTACCGGCGAAGTTTTTGGGCTTGATTTGGGTCAATTGGTGCTACCCAATGTAATAACGCCTAATGGTGACGGGACTAATGACCAATGGAATGCGTATTTGGGCGATGACCCCGAATTTAAATTGGCCGAAGTCATGGAGGTGTATGCCCTGGAGGTTTATAATCGCTGGGGACAGCTGCTGTACGAAGGCAGTGGAACGAATGCGGTTTGGAATGGCGGCGACGTGTCAGATGGGGCGTACTTTGCAGTCTTTCGCTACCGCACTTTCTGTGGTGGCTTGCAAGAGGGTGAGAAGTCCTTTGGCCTGCAGGTGTTAAGGTGATTTTTCCGGTTGAACCCGGACTGAATTCCAGAAAATCGTTTTCTAAGCGGGAAAGAACTTTTTCCTTCTTTTTTACTCTGTGATTAAATCGGGATAATTACCCGCTTAAACTGCCTACATTTGTCTCTAAATTGGTTTAGATGAGCACAAGGCAGCTGTTTATTATACTCGGCATTGCCACAGTGGCAGGGGCGATTTTTCTTAGCCGGTGGATGATCAACAGCAAGGTAAGTTCTCCCGCTGCCCCACCCCCAACGGCAATTAAGCTGGTGAAGATTCAAAAGGCGAGTAATGCCGATATTATTCCCGAAACATCCTTTTTAGCAACCGTTCAGGCACAGGAAAAAATTGAACTTTTTGCCGAAGTGAACGGACTGTTTATTCCGGGAGGATTTGATTTCAGAGAAGGCAATAAGTTTGCTGAAGGCGAAGCCGTTATTCGCATTGACAGCGACGAAGCCCGAATGAATTTGCTGGCGCAAAAGACATCTTTTTTAAACCTCATTGCCAATTCTCTCGCAGATATTCGACTCGACTTTCCAGAGAGCTATCCGGTATGGGAGGAATATGTAGACAAATTCGACGAGAAGAAACCTTTGGCTGAGCTGCCGCTACCAGCGTCGAAAAAGGAAAAGGTTTTTCAGGCAAGTAAAAATCTGAGTAATCAGTATTACCAAATAAAAGCGGCAGAAGCGAGATTGGATAAGTACACTATTGTCGCGCCGTTTCAAGGAATGGTCGTTTTGGCAGGCGTTCGGCCCGGAAGCTTGGTAAGGGCAGGGCAAAAGCTGGGAGAAATAATTAGTACGGATTCTTATGAAATCGAAGGTGCAGTTAGAATTCAGGATCTCGAATTTATTTCAGCCGGTGATTCCGTTGTATTAACAGACCCTCGTTCCGGTTTTATTCATAGGGGGAAGCTGAGCAGAGTTTCCGATAATCTAGACCCCGCAACTCAAACGGTTAAGGTATTTGCTAAAGTTACTTCGTCTGGGTTAAAAGACGGCATGTATCTGGAAGGCCGCATATTTTCAGAGAAGGTAGCCAACTGCATACGTGTGAATCGAAATGTTATCATAGGTGATTCTCTCCTGTATGCCGTGGCCGATTCAGTTTTAACATCCTTTTCGATTGAGGTTGTGCGAACTTCCGAAGAAAGAGCGCTTGTACGAGGAGTTCCTGATGGCGCATACCTGCTTAGTGAACCCATTAGCAATGCTTATCCCGGAATGCATGTAAAAATCCAGGAATGAAGGCATTAATCACGTATTTCTTTCGCTATCCGGTTGCTGCGGATCTTCTGACTGTTGGATTCCTTCTTGCCGGTTGGGCAGGACTGGGCAAAATCACCTCCAACTTCTTTCCCGAAACGGATTCAAAAATAATTATTGTCCAGTTAGTATATCCTGGGGCTTCGCCGGAAGAAATCGAGGAGGGCATCGTAGTAAAAATTGAGGACAACTTAAAGGGGGTAGCAGGCATAGACAATGTTAAGTCTGTGAGCAGAGAAAATTCAGCGTCTGTTACCATAGAGGTTACGAATGCTGATGAGACGGACGAGATTCTGCAGGATGTGAAAAATGCCGTAGACCGGATAAGTAGCTTTCCGGTGGGTATGGAACCCCCGATAATATTTAAACAGGATCAAATAAATTTTGCCATTTCCTTTGCCGTAAGCGGAGAAGTGGATCTCAGGACCCTAAAGCGATACGCACGTCAAATTGAAACGGAGCTTCGTTCCAAAGAAATCATTTCCCAGGTAGAGTTGAGTGGGTTTCCTGAGGAAGAGATAGAGGTAGGACTGGATGAAGATAAAATGAGGGCAATGGGCCTCAGTTTTAATGAAGTTGCCACAGCAATACGCTCGGTAAACCTGGAAACCACGGGAGGAAAAATTAGAGGTCCGGTCGAGGAATTGGTTATACGTGGACGATTTAAGGAGTATTATGCTGCTGATCTTGCCGATCTTGTCGTAAGAGCCGAGTCTGATGGAAGTGTTGTTCGGCTTGGAGAGATAGCAACTCTTACAGATAAATGGGCTGAAGACGACGCGAGCCGAAGTTCCTTTAATGGCAAGCCTTCCGCAGTTATCACGGTAAATAATCTTATCGGCGAAGATATGCTAAGCATTACCGATGAAGTTAACAGGTATATATCCCGTTGGAATGAAGCGGGAAAAGAAGTAAGGCTACATGTAATTCGCGATGGATCCGTAGTCTTACGTCAGCGGATGGACTTGCTGATTAGCAATGGAATAGCAGGGTTTTTGTTGGTGCTGTTGGTGCTAGCACTTTTTCTGAATTTTCGAATTGCCTTTTGGGTAGCATCGTCCATTCCTGTGAGTTTTGCCGCCATGTTTATTGTCGCTGAGCCATTGGGAATAACCATTAATGTAATCAGTCTGTTTGGAATGATTCTGGTGGTGGGTATTCTGGTAGACGATGGAATTGTGATCGCTGAGAACATATATGCTCAGCACGAGAAGGGTAAAAGCCGAATGAGAGCGGCTATTGAGGGCACCTTGGAGGTACTTCCCTCAGTGGTCTCTGCTGTACTTACTACCATAGTAGCGTTTATGGCATTCTTTTTCATAGAAGGAAGGCTTGGCGATGTGTTCTCTGAAATGGCGTTGGTTGTTATTCTTACCCTGTTGTTTTCTCTGGTAGAAGCAGCAGTTCTTCTACCGGCACATATCGGTCATAGTAAAGCGTTGGATAGAAATGCAACAGCCTCCGGCCTGGAGAAATTCACAAAGGGTCTGTTATCTCGACTGAAGGATGGTGCCTATGCTCCAGCCATGAAATTTGCCCTTCGCCACAGGCTATTCAGCTTCTTTATCCTGGTCTCTCTTTTCGTTATTATAGTTATTGGCGGTATTGGCAGCGGGATAGTTAAAACTACCTTTTTTCCTTTTATAGAATCCGATAATATCAATATCACGCTGAATATGTTTGCCGGAACGCGGGAGCATGTTACCGAAGCTACACTCGATCGAATGGAGCAGGCAGTTTGGGAAGTTAATGCAGAGCTGAAGTCCCAGCGATCTGATGGTAATGACGTGGTATTGGCCATCGACCGGAGACAAGGACCGCTTTCTTCCGATGGAAGCCTGAATGTAATTCTGCTTGATGGGGAAACCCGAAATATGCGGCAGCTTGAGATAACTTCCCGAATTCGCAATAAAATTGGTCCGGTATATGGCGCAGAGAATTTAACATTCGGTAATTTCTCCCCTTTCGGTAAAGCGGTTTCGGTGTCGCTGTTGGGTAATGACCGCAAGGAGCTGTCTAGTGCTGTAACTGAACTTAAATCCCATATGCAGGGATTGAGCGATATAAAAGACGTAGTGGATAATGATCAGGAGGGTCTTAAAGAAATTTCTGTAGAACTAAATCCCAACGCGCGCGCCCTTGGCCTTAATGAACAGGAAGTACTTGCGCAGCTGCGTCAGGGATTCTTCGGGTTGGAAGTCCAACGGCTGCAACGGGGGATTGATGAGGTAAAGGTCTGGCTTAGGTATGGGCAGAAAGACAGAGCTGGCGTAGGGAATTTAGAAGACCTTAGAATTCGTGCAGCGGACGGAAGTATGTATCCTCTTTCTGAAGTAGCTGATTTGAGCGAATCCCGCGGTCTTGTCGCAATCAATCACCTCTATGGTGAGCGCGAAATACAGGTGAGCGCGGATATTGCAGGCCCTTCTGTTTCTGCTGCGGAAGTAATGGCAAAACTTAGGAAAGATGTGGTTCCGGCCATACTATCAAAATATCCTAGTGTTCGTGCCTCTTTCGAAGGGCAAAACCGGGAGCAGGTAAAAAGTCAGAAATCTATCGGCGCGGTTATGCCGGCGATTTTTGCCATCATGCTTTTTATGATTATTCTAACCTTCCGCTCTTTTGCCCAGGGAGTATTGGTTTTCTTGTTAATTCCCTTCGGCTTGATTGGTGTTACCCTCGGCCACTGGGTGCATGGCGTGCAAATAAGTCTATTTTCCATTCTTGGAATGGTAGCCCTGATTGGTATTCTTGTTAATGATGCCCTTGTTTTTGTAGCAGCATTCAACCAGAATATGAAAGAAGGGATGAAGGTGAAGGAAGCAATTATTGAAGCCGGGCTCAGTCGGTTTCGTCCTATTTTGCTTACTTCCGTAACTACTATTGCCGGCCTGGCGCCATTAATTCTCAATAAGAGTTTCCAGGCTCAGTTTCTTATTCCTATGGCGATTTCTGTAGCTTGGGGCCTTTTAGTAATAACGTTGGTAACGTTACTGATTCTTCCCGTCTTTATTATGGCACTAAGCGATTTGCGAGTGTTTTTAGTGCGCATTTGGAGCGGGAAAAAAATTCCGGGAGAACTGCTTGAGCCGGGACGCAAAGAGGCCCTGGCACTTGCCCATGAAGACGACGACGAAGATGCCTAAATTCAAGATTATAATTCTGCTCCTGGCGGTAGCAGTGGGGAGCTCGTTTTCCTCGCTTTCTCAGCAGGTGCTGAGCCTGGAAGAAGCCGTGCAGCGCACGCTGGAAAATAATTTTGGTATCCGTATCGCAACGGAACAAGAGAATATTGCCAGAAATAACAATACCTGGGGCCAAGCGGGAGCATATCCCTCGCTTAGCCTATTGCTTTCCAACGGAAACAGCATCGCGGATCAAAGCCGTAATCCTACCGCATTTCTTCAAACAAGACTGGAAGCTTATAGCATTACGGGATCGGCAGAGATGAACTGGCTCCTATTTGGGGGATTTCGTGTTCGAAGCACCAAGGAACAGCTGCAATTATTGGAGAACCTTAGCGGAGGAAATACAGACCTAATTGTGGAAAATGCGCTGCAGGGAGTAGTGTCCGCTTACTATATGGCATTGCTGGAAAGAGAGAGGGCCGGAGTATTGCGCCAAATTTCGGAATTGAGTTTCGATAGGCTCGAATATGTTCGTCAACGCAAAGAAATTGGGGTTTCAACCACCTTCGAGTCGCTGCAGTTCGAAACGGCGGCATTGGCGGATTCCACCGCATTACTTGTACAAGAACAAAACTACCGCACAGCACTTCGTAATCTGAATCTCGTAATGGGTGAAGATCCGGAATTAGAAGCGGAACTTAGCGATACGATGGGGGTCCCATTGTTTGAGTCCGGACTGGCCGAGTTAAAGCAGATTGCCCGAAACGACAACCGCAATTTGCGCAATCAAATGCTTAACACCTTGCTTATTCAGGAACAGCGGAAATCAGCGCAAAGTGGAATGTACCCGCAACTTTCGTTCAAAACCGGATTCGGAGATACCCGTAGTAGTTTCCGGGCAGGGGTGCTTGAAGGCGAGGGAGCGACCATTGCCTATTTCGGGAATTTTACACTTAGCTTTAATTTGTTTAACGGAGGAAATACTGCTAGAGCGGTTAAGAATGCCGGCATCCAGGAAGAAATAGCCCGTCTTTCTGCCGCCGATTTAGAAAGGAATGTATTGGCGCAACTAAGTGCTTCATGGGAAATGTATGGAAACCAACTGAGGATTTACGAACTGTCTTCGCGCAGCGCCAGAGCAGCATCTACACGACTTGAACTCAGCCGGGACAGATATAATTCCGGAGTAATTAATTCTTTAGAGTTCCGCGAGGCACAAATGGCTTATCTCAATGCCGAGCTGCAGCGTTTACAAAGCCTTTTCGCTATTAATGCTGCCGGTCTGGACATACGCAGACTTTGCGGAAATTTGAGCGAACCCGAGTAATGCGTAACGAGTGGGTAAGCACCTCCTGCATAAGTCGTATTTTCGGAGTTTCGAATAAATAAGAATGTCTGTTATGTCAAGAAGCTTACTCTTAGCTGTTGCTTTAAACTGCTTTTTTTCGTCGCTTTTCTCTCAAAGCGACTCAATACTTCATAATAATATATGGCGAAAGTTCATTTTGCATCTGCCCCAAAATTATTCGTCGGAGCAAGAGTATCCCTTAGTCTTAAATTTTCATGGTCTTGGTTCTTCTGCCTTTGAGCAACAATTATACAGCAATTTCGATGCTGTAGCCGATGCGAATGGATTTGTTGTTGCCTATCCCGATGGTATAAATAACCAATGGTCTTTACTAAATAATGACGATGTTTTTTTTGTTGCTGATTTGGTAGATAGTCTTCGTGCAAGCTATTCCATTAACGAATGCCTTTTTTCTATGGGGATGTCTATGGGAGGTTTCTTAAGTTATCTGCTGGCCTGTGAATCGGTTCATCCGATAACCGCTATGGCCTGTGTTACCGGTAACATGATTGAATTCTATCAGGCAGGGTGCAGCAGCCAACCCGGATTACCTGTGCTGCATTTTCATGGCACCAACGACGATGTAGTTAGTTACGGCGGCGATTTTGGTATGACTTCGGTAGAGGAAACCGTATTATGGTGGGCTCAGCGCAATCAGTGCACTATGCCGGCAGTTATTACCCCGATGGAAAATTTTGACGTCAACGACCAGTCTACAGTAGATGAATTCTATTATGGTGACGGAATTAACGGGAGTGAGGTAATTCTCTATAAAATCAACAATGGAGGACATTCCTGGCCAGGAGCGATTCCCATTCCCGACCTGGGGGTAACCAACCAAGATATTGATGCCAGTGCAATTATCGGCGATTTTTTTGTCCGTCATTGCGAACTCGAGACCTCGGTGGATCCTGTTCCTGCGACATTCACGCCACGTATCTGGCCAAATCCTTCAGAAGGGCATGTTTATATCGATGGCACAGATCTTCGTCGCATCGAAGTAAGGGATCTTGGGGGCAAATTGCTGCTGTCTGAAGAGTTGAACCCGGGCGGAGGATGGATAGACCTCAGCGAATTACCTGCAGGTATTTACGTGGCCGTTGTTTTCGGTTTTCACGGTTCGGCCATTCACAGGGTAGTATTGAAACCATGAGGAAATCGCCCCGCTTTTTATTTTTTTTTCGGGTGAACCCGTAGTTGTTCCGAGAGAAAATCGGACAGCTTTTTTATCTGGTTTTCTTGGCTGAAAAGTTCTCGGCCCGGATACCCTTCTACCGAGTTACCCGCAGGCTTCTCTTTCCAAACTTTATATCTTTCATGAAGGGTTTCCGCAAGTTCTTCTGCAGTGAAACAGATTTTTCCGCAGCCGGAAGTTTCGATGGTTTCAGCAATTACGCCCATATCCGACGGACAGGCGGCTATAAATCTCCCCGCTCCGAGATAATCGAACAACTTTCCGGAATGAAGCCCCCTTACACCCGGAAATGTGGGCATAATAAGTACGGAGGCTTCTTTCATTCGTTTCCGCACTAATGTAGGATCGATCCGTGGTTCCATACTAACCCGGCAATCGTTTAGTTTCGAGCGCAGGAAGGCTTCTGGATTACTAAGATAGGATCCGGGCGTAGGAAACACACCCGGGCGAAGTGCTCCCGGGAATTCAATAGCTATCCTTGAATCGGATTCATTTTCCAGGAATAGGGAAATTCCTGCCACAATAATTTCGAGTTTTTGATGGCTGTACAAGGTGCCAGCATGTAGCACAAGGAACTTCTCAGTTGATACCTCGATTTCAGGGTAATTTGAAGGGTGAAATCCGGTGCCAAACGCAACACAGGGCTTTCCGCTAAAATCGTGAAGATAGTCTCGCCATGGAAGGCTTACAGTGCTTAGAGAAATTGGCGTTTTGAGCCATTTTTTCCAGTAATGCAGTAAAATGGGGACGCGCAATTTTTCAGATCCCGAAGGCTGGAATCGTTCGCTTAACACCATATTGTCCCAAAGATCCCTGAAGTCTACATGCACGGGTATTCCCGTTTTTTTTCCAAAAACGTGCAGTAAACGCAAATGGGTATGAGGACTGAAAACACCAAACAGGAGGTCGTATCTCTGGGATAAATTGGCTTTGTCCATCCAGTGGTGCATAGCTTCGTGAGAGTCCATGCTGAGGGGGCGGGCATCCAGCCATCCCCTGGCCCACCGTCCCAGTGTTCTCGCATTTTTAAGCCATGAGTATGTTGGATATTCGTCGGCCATTCGCCATTTTTTTCCGGCGCCGATGCGATGAATGGTGATACCGTCTTTTTCTTCCGATCGTGCAAATTCGCGAATCCCGGGCTCCCATTTGTTTCCGATTTTTTGCCAGTCGTGTGTTAATACATCTACCTGCCAACCAAGCTTATGAAGTTCGCGTGCAATCGCTATTGCTCTTTCAGATGCTACAACCGGAAGTGGGGGGAAATGAAGGCTTACAAGTAAAATGCGCTTCATTTCAGGCGTGCTTTATTTTGAAATAATGATTAACTCTATGCCGTATTCTTGCCCATATTGAAGCAAAGCTTATTTTATCCCGTGTTTTAAGTGCCCGCTGCAATATATTGGGCTCAAAATCGCTTCGGATTCCACCAATTATATATATATTGTTAATGAAATATATTTTTTTAATATCAATATATTTATAAAATCTTTTTCTTACCTGGTATTCATTGCGAAACCATCTTATATGTCCGGGATCATCGAAATTAGGCACGCTTATAATTACATACGTTCCTTTTCTTATAAGATTTAAAATAGCTGTGTCTTTTCTAATATGTTCAAGTACTTCAAGACTTATAACCACCTCGTAAGGTTTGTCGTAAAGAGTCGGATCAAGGGCATCGCCAACAAAGAAAGATTGTCCGCTTATTTCTTGCGCTTTTCGAATGGCGACCGAACTAAAGTCGAAGCCTTCGTAATTTGTGTGCCCGAGGTCTTCGAGCATTTTTGCTAACTGCCCGGTGCCGCAGCCTATTTCAAGTATTTTTTTTCCCCGAAAGGAGCGCAACATCATTTCTACTTGAACCCATTGCACGTAATAATGCGTTTTAGTATAATGACATTGGTAAAATTCCTGTCGTTGGAAGAGAGAGTCGTAATATGTTGGTTTTTGCTCCAGAGCCATTTAAAAAAGGAAAGTGTCAAAGGCTTCGCCCAAAAATAAGACAATACCGAGGGAAGCAATCGAAATTACAACCACTCTTGTGAGTGGGAAATTCAATAACCTGAAAGTCCATAGCCCCAAAAAGAAATAAGCAGCTATGTTTCCCAGAGAATAATACAACATCATTCCCTCAAAGCTTTTCCCGATTTTCCAGGCTAGGAGCAACGTGGATCCGCGAATCACTAGCAAGGCAATCTGAAAGTACATAAGTTCTTTTTCTTTTCGCAATATACCGGCAACGTTGCTTAATGGAGAAGCGGCAAAGCGAAAGAAATAACCGAGCGAAAGAATACCTGCAACAATACCTGCGTCTCGCCAGGGTTCTCCAAAAGCAAAGGCATACAAGGGCCCTCCGGCGATGTACAGAACAAGCACGGGAATAGCCGCAACGGCGAGCAAGTTTTTATACAACCTCCAGCAAATAGATTGCAAGGCTTCTTCTCCCTCGCGGTTTTTTTCAGCGGATTTTTGCAGGAAGACCGGACCAATAGCCGAATTCAGCACGCGTACCGGCATATCCAGTAGAAGCAGTGAAAAGGTAAAAACGCCGACTTCTTTCATTCCTAAGCCAAAAAACGGAATTAGGTATACCGGTAGTTGACTGCTAATACCATTTATGAAATTGCCGGGTGTTACGAAAAGCGGGTATTCTTTGTAGTTGGTAATCGTCTTCCATAAGGATCCCGGAGAAGGCTGTTGTCTAATGGCGGCATAGGGTCTATGGAGAATAAAGCGAAGGTAAATGAGCACCCTGCCCAGGTAGGTAAGCAAATGGGTAAGAATCAATCCGGCAGCACTTGCGTAGATATATTTACCATAAATGAAGTTAAATATTTTCGTTCCGGTGGTAAAAGGAACAGAATAAGTCGCGTACTGCTTAAATGCCTTTTCGCGAATGGACCAATCCACTAAAATTCTATCTATACCCATTAGGAAAACAACCGGACCCACCAGGTAAATCCAGCTGCCAAGGGATTCAGCGCCAAAGGCGGCTAATATCGATCTGCCGGCAAGCATAGTTATTGCAGTAAGCCCCAGAGAAAAAACAAGACAAACCCTAAGGCTTACCTGAAGCAGGGCATGAAACTCTTCATCTTTCTCAGGCAACACAAAAGCCCTGCTCAGGCTGAGGCCTGCAATCATGGCTAAATTCATAGTTATCGCACTGAACAAACCAAACGCGCCATACGCTTCGGGCCCGTAAATACGACTGAGAATAGGGAAGAAAGCGATTTGTATCAGGGTATTGCCCAGTGAGGCGCTGAAAAGCCAGGCGGTATTTTGCAAAAAGCTGTTTCGCGTTCTCAGTTCGCGAATTAAACTAATTGCAGTATGTAATGGTCCTTTCACGTTTAAACAAATGTATTTATCCTTTCGTTATATTCAAGCCATTACAAAATCGTCCATAGAGCACTATTGTCAGCGGTTTTTTCGGAAATTTACGGTATGCGTTTTGCATTTGCCGTCGTAATTGGTTTAGGCCCGCTCCTCCTCGGTGCGCAAATTCATCCGCAGTCCATTGGCGGATTGTCGCTTTGGGTAAATGCCGATGAAGGTGTTACCACCCTCGCGAATGGAAAAATAACCGATTGGGCTGACCTGAGCGGGAGTAACAATCATCTTATTCAGGCAACCGACAGCCGCAGGCCTGTTCTTTATAACAACATCCTTAACGGCAGATCCGGGGTGCGCTTCGATGGCATCAACGATTTGATGGACTTCCCCGAAATAGAAGGGATACGGTGCGTTTTTTGGGTTATTCGCGAAAGCGATAATGTAACGCCAACCTACCGGGGACTTTTGGGTCATTCAGCGACTTACGATTTTATCCGTGGGGCCAATAATCTGCTGTGGGACCCGGTAAATGCCAATGCGGGAATTTTACAAGGAATAACACGGTTGCGATTTGAGGAAATTAACGGGACACAAACGGCAATGCCTCCCGGCTACCAGCTCCTTTCCCTGCAAGCAACTCAGGGGCTCGAAGCTAACCGCTTCTCCAAAGACCGAAATTCCAATTCCACCGTTTGGAGTGGTGAGTTATTGCAGCTTATTATCTATACGCAGGAATTGAGCGAAACAGAGGTTGAGGGCGTTGAAAATTGGCTGGCGGACTATTATTCTTCACCGCTTTCGGCAGGTGAGGATGTTCATGTCGACTATGGTTTTTGCGATACTACATTAAGCGCAAACGACGGATTTTCCTCGTACACTTGGTCTAATGGCTCTCAGGGACAAAGTATTCAGGTTAATCAAAGCGGATGGTATTGGGTCGAAGCAACGGATGCATTAGGCAGAGTTATGCGAGATTCCGTTCATGTCCAATTTCCGGGTAAACTCCAGCCTTCAGAAACCTTTTCATGTCAAGGGCAGCTTTTTCTTTGGGATACGGAACTCAATACAGATGATTATACATTTCTTTGGCAGGACGGCAGCACGGGTTCAACCTACAGCCTCGAAAGTGATAGTGTTTTGGTTGTAGCTATTACTGACAGTGTGGGTTGTACGTATAATTCGCCCCCGGTGCAGGTGGTATTCGACGATTTCGCGCTTACGGCCGTCATACATCCCGACAGTGAATTGTGTGTTGGAGAACCTGTTGGTTTGTCCGGTGGTGACTTTCCCGGACTAAGTTACCTATGGAACGGTTGGCATACGGGACCAATGGTTATTTATTCGGGTGAACCCGAAATTACCTTGGAAGTAACGAATGGCAATGGCTGTATTGCCTATGATACACTGCAGGTTACTTCCCTTGGCATGGTTCCGCAGGTTGCTTTTGAAGTCGAAGGGGCTTGTGCATTGGATAACATTTTATTCGCTTATACGGGAGTTTCCGAAAATTCTATTGTTTCCTGGGAGTGGGGTATCGGGGAGGAAGGACAGGCCTTCGGTACAAATGTCGAATACAGCTTCAGTTATCCGGGAAGTTATCCCGTTAGCCTACGCGTAACTGATAGTAACGGCTGCAGCGGCGTATTGCTTCAGAATGTAGTAATACATCCCAGGCCCATGGCGGCCTTCGATCTACCTACGTTATGTTCGGGAGCACCGGCTCTTTTTCAAAGCATTTCTCAGCTCGAAAGCGGTGAATTGGTTTCCCAGGAATGGACTATTTCAGGACAAACCTTTTCAGGTGCCCAGGCAGAATTCGTTTTTACTACCCCGGGTTTTCACGAAGTGAACTTGATGGTAAACAGCGATCAGGGGTGCTCCGATACATATTCCATGTTTGTTAATGTCGGGCCAGCACCTTCCCCTGTTTTCAGCGCTTCAGACCTTTGTTATGGAGTGCTTACCGATTTTGAAGCTTTCGTGGAAGATAATGGTGCCGGCGAAATAGTTTCTTATCAGTGGAATTTCGGCGATAATACCGGCAGTTCTCTCCAGAATCCAACGCATTTTTACACCACCGCAGGCACCTATCAGGTTTCTCTTTCTGTAGTGGCAGAGAATGATTGCGAGGCCTATATTGTGCAGGAAGTAACTATTTCTATACCTCCTTCTCCTGTTATTGCGGCCGATCATGTGTGTAATGGAGACCTTACCTCCTTGTATGATGTAACAGAGGTTTTCGATGAAACCATACTTGAATGGGAATGGTCTATTCCGGGTGTCGGTGAGTTTGAAGGTGATAGTATATCATTGCTTTTTCCTTTGCCCGGCGTTTACCAGGTAACTATGGAAATCCTAAGCAATACCGGGTGTACCGCGCAAGTAACCCGGCAGGTCGAAATTTTCCCCTTGCCGCAGGTAAGTTTTACCCACTCTCCCGAAATTGGTACATCCCCCCTTGGCGTATCGTTTTCTGCGGAATATAACCAGCCGATTTCACTTTTCCAATGGAGCTTTGGCGACGGATACACTTATTCTGGCGGGCCTTTGGCAGAACATATATACACCGAAAATGGAGTTTATACGGCAGAGCTGCTAGCCTTGTCTCCGCAGGGATGTGCAGGTGGTTTTATCCGGCAAGTAATTATTGAAGAACCAGTCTTGGATCTGCATATCCTGTATGCAGGTTTAAGTAACAGCGGGGTTATAGAAACACTGGTCTTGAACGAAGGTAATTACCCTATTGAATCGCTGGAGTATTTTCAGCGCAACGGAACAGGTCCTTGGTATCGGGAAATTCGCTATGGAAGGGTAGATCCGGGCGAAACTGTGGATTTTGTCTTTAATTCAGCCCCTGCGAATCCGGATAATGGCGTTTTCTTTTGTGTGGTGGTAAACGATGCTGCCAATCCAGAACGCGAAACTGATTTGAGCGATAATGAAGTATGCGTGGAGCGCACTGCCGAAGAATTTACGATACTGCATATTTGGCCCGTTCCATTCGATGAATGGATAGACGTTGCCTTTCTGTCCACGATAAGGGGAGAGGTTAACTTCAGCTTGTATTCTGCTTCGGGGGCGTATATTTCTGGCTATGAGACACAAGCAGATAAAGGCTATAACCGTTATCGCCTAGATTTGGGAGAATTGTCAGCCGGCACGTATATTCTGCAGGCTGAAATGGAAAATGGCACCGCGGTGAAGTATCTTTTCGGTGGTCGATAACCGCTACTCCTTGTAGACACGTACCGCATCGTAGCCCATGCGGAACAGATAAATACCTGCCGGGTAATTACCGAGATCCATTTCCACCTCACCCATACTGTGTTCGCTCCGCATCAACCGACCGTGAATATCCATAAGTTCTACTATTCCCTGTCTGCTTTCTACACGGAATTTGCCATTGCCAAGGGATCTTGCGCTTAGGTTAACGGGAGTTTGGTATTCCGCCGGAACCTCAACCTGTCCTGTTTTTATGCCCCAGCAATACTGTCCGGGCCGCAACCCGAAGATTTCGATTCGGCCGTTCCAATTGGTGGTACTTCCCTGGGGGCTAACCTCAAAATTTAGCCATTCCGACCATTCGCTCATGCCATTTTCCCGGTAAAGAATTACTAGGTCATCTTCAGTTCTTCCGAAGCTCTCTATGGCAGGAAAAAATTCGGGGTCATAGTATGTACCCGACATAGGATTTCCATAAAATCTTATAGTAGCATCAAGAGAAGCATCTTCAGGCATATTGCTTTGTATAAGCCACCATCTGTCGGCAGCCACCATATATTCGGTAAAGGGAATTAGCGTGGGCAGTTCGGCCGGAGCCCAATGGTTTTCGATGCGAAGCCAGATGCTATCGGCAGAACCTATGCTGTTAAGATCAATATCTATTTCAGCATGGTTAAAGTCGTTGCTGCCTGTTTCGCTTAAGAATCGCTCTTCGGCGAGAACAGCGTAATTAATCGATTGCTCGCGGTTAAGAATAATTTGGGCGGGTTCAACCGGGCTGGTAAAGGATATGGGAGTCCATTCTCCATTTATAACTATTTCTTGTTCATAGGAATTGAATTCGCCGTCGAGCAACGTTATTATAAGCGGTAATCCGGTGTAGTACTCCGGAGCAAAGTGCCGGTATTGCCGAACCATAAGATTAATCTGCCATTCATTGCCGGCAGGAGTTATTTCACTGCTTTCTACTCTGAATTCGGGATAGCCAGGAGCGAATATCCATGCATCAAAAAAGTCAGTGAGGTTTACGTCAGTGTAATGCTGAAAAAAGTCGCGCAGATCTTCGCTGGAAGCGTCTTTAAATTGAAAGGCCTCCGCATATTCCCTGCAGGCATTGAAAAAGGCCTCATCGCCCATCACGCCGCGAAGATTGTGGACCATGTCGGCACCCTTCTGGTATACGTGTGTGCCATAGGTGAGTTCGTGAGGAATGCCGCTTACCGGGTAGCGGTCGCCGTCGTCGATAAAGGCTTTTGTTAGCACATGCTTGTGGTTACTTGCTACGTAGTCTCGGTAGGCCTCAAGACCATAAATCCACTCCTCAAAAATAGCTTCGCTGTAAGAAGCCCAACCCTCGTTAAGCCACATGTCTTCAGCCGTGCGACAGGTAACAAGGTCTCCCCACCAGTGGTGACTCAACTCGTGGGCGTATAATGTCTCATAGGTAAGAGCTCCATTTATAGCGAAAGCTGGATAGGCAATATTCGTAGCGTGTTCCATGGCACCGCCGTTAAAGGGAACGCTCACAAATCCAACCCGGGGCCAACGGTAAGGACCAAAACGCTCTTCGAAGCCATTCATACAGCTCAGTAAGTTCGAGAAGCTGCTTTTCATATCGGAGGTATCACCTGGAAGGGCGGTTAGCCAAACGGGAATTTCTTCCCCATTCGCGGTGAGGTAGCTGTCGTCTATTACCACATGCTTGTAATTGGCGGCGGCAACCGATGCGAGATAACTTGGAATGGGGTATCCCTCCAGTACCCAATGGCTTAGCAGAGAGTCCGTTCCAACCGTATCCACGCCGGTAAGAATTCCACCACAATAGGCAGATCGCCCGCCGGAAGTAAGCGCATGTACTTCGTAATCGCTGCGCTCCACAAAATTGTCGAAGCAGGGAAACCACACCCGGCCGAAATTATGAGGAGAAGCATCGAAGGCTACACCGAGGTTATAGGCGAAGCCCGGCGAATTAGTGTAGAAGCCGCCCCACGAGGTGTCGGTTGCCGGATCACCATGGTAATAAACAGTAAGGCTGAAATTGTCTCCTTCGTTCAATGCAGAGGGGAGGGTAATATATAACTCCTCTCCGCTCTGGATGAACCCGAGATCCCCTCCCGAATACTCGACGCTGTCTACGATTAATGCCAAAAGGTCCAGATGTACTAAGGATATATTATCCATGCGACTGGCCATATCGATAGTACAAGCTCCTTTTATCTGGTGAATAGCGGTTTGTGTAAGATCAAGATTGATGGTGTATCGAAGAATATCAAGCGTATCGCTGCGGAGGTTTTCGGGTGAATAGTAATCGCGCGACGTTTTGTGCTCATGACGAGAACTGCAAAAACGATGATTGTTCCGCTGAGCCAAAGCCCCACTTGTACTAAGTAGGAATAAATAAACGATAAGCGCGCTACGTACCATATTCAAATATCGTTGCATTTCGCAGAGATACAAGCGCACAAGGGTTTTTTACGGCGAAAAATCACACTTAATTATATACCCGCAAGAATGGATAGGAGTATGTCGTATTATACCTTCGTAATGGGGCCTGTGCTGGACCGTCGATAACCTGGCCGTCTGTAATAATCCATTGGGAGTCAGAACATTCGTCGGTGATGGTAATGTTGTCTTCGTTCACGGAAACCTGACAGAATTCATTTACATTGTGGGGGCTATGCCTGTCGTACGCACTGAATTCCGAATCGTTGTTCCGATAAATAATAATACCCATAGAGCCTCCCGTAACATAAACCCACCCGGTAGTTACGGCAAGGTCGATAAACTGGGGGTCATTTAGATTAATGGTAAAATCAACGGCCACGAGGGGTACCTGGCTATTGCTATTATCTTTCCGACAGGAAGAAACGAAGATCAATAGCAAAAGTGTTGGAAGGAGACGAAACATAAGCATATTTCATTGAGGCATACTTCCGCCGGGTTTGCCGGCGAGGAACTCTTTAAGGTAAAAAGGTTCAAAGTACGCAGTATTCTCCAGATCTCCCCGTGCAATCTTTTGCCTTGCGGGTTCACCCAAGAATGCGGCAGAAGGTAAAATGCCCGGGATGAAATGAAAATCGGGTTCCTGAAGGATCGGTAGACACTTGGTTGCACCATCTCCAAAATAAGCCACAGGCGTAGGTAAATGCCTAAAGCTGGTATCAGTCACAATTTTTGCTGAAACCGTGTCCAAGGCCTTCATTTCGCTGTCGAAAGCAGCACAATATACTTCCATTCTCCGCGCATCGGTAAGCGCCAGCCAGGAGCTATACCTGCCTCCTTGGGTAAGCGCATTCAAGGCCATAATTTCGAGAGAATTCACAGAAACCAAGGGAATTCCCAAAGCATAGCAAATTCCTTTAGCAGCGGAAATACCAATGCGCAGACCTGTATATGATCCGGGCCCTTTGCCTACCGCCACAACTTCGATCATGTTCATAGCAATACCTGCCATCCTTACTGCTTCGGCAATGTATAGATGTAAATTTTCGGCATGCGTATATGTATCGTTATGCGATTCTTTCAGTGCCAAAAGACGTTCATCTGAAAAGACAGCAACGGAGCATAGATGGGTGCTGGTATCTAATGCGAGGTATATCAATCGATTTCCTTTTCTTCTCGGTTAGTATCCAATTGTACCTTTACCGAACTTCCATTTTTCAATTTGCGGGATACATTTTCATATGGTCCGGTTATAACCTCTTCTCCCTCCGCGATGCCCGATATTACCTGGATGTATTTGCTGTCTTGAATTCCTGTTTCCAGCACGCGGAGTTCTGCTTTGTTTTTATTTAAAACGAAAGCGCAAATAATGAGCTCTTCGTCTTCATCGACCTGTGCAGAAGAACCCAACGCCTCCTCCTTGCCCTCTTCATTTTTAACGGCAGAAGCGGTAGTATCTCCACGGGTGGTAACGGACTGCAAGGGTATTGCCAGCGCGCGCTTTGCCCGATCGGTTTTTATATCTACGGTTGCCGACATCCCGGGTCGGAAAGGAGAGCCAAGCGTGTCATTTCCTATTAAATCGGCGTAAGACTCACGAAGAATACTGATTTTCACGGAGAAATTAGTTACTTGGTCCAGGCTTACCACTGATCCAGCCTGGCTATTCAGCGCGACATTTCCTATTTCGCTGATAATCCCATTAAACTTCCGATTGAGGTAGGCATCGACTTCGATACTGGCGGTATCTCCGATTGAAACACGTACGATGTCACTTTCATTTACTTCCACATTTACCTCCATGGATCCCAGGTCTGAAATGCTCATGAGCTCTGTTCCTCCCATTAAACCGGTCCCTACCACGCGTTCGCCTTTCTCTACCAACAGGCCTGTTACAGTTCCGGCCTGAGGAGCGTAGATAGTGGTTCGCTTTAGGTTGTCTTGAGCTTCTTTAAGTGTGGCCTGAGCACTTCGGATTCCAAATTCGGCACTTTTAACCCCTTCTTTGGAGGCCCCTACTTCGGCTTTGGCGATTTCAAACGAATTTTGCGCCTGTTCAAATTCGGCTTCGGAAATAGCTCCCTGAGCATGAAGGGATTCACTTCGCTTCCAAGTGCGTTCTGCCAGTTTGAATTGTGCTTCGGATTGTGCCAGCCGGGCCCGGGCAGTGGCGAGTGAAGCCTCTCCGCTATAAAGTGCCGCCTCTGCCCTGTTAACTGCTGAAATATAAACATCAGGATTTATGCGGAGAAGAAGTTGGCCTTGAATTACAAAATCCCCTTCCTTTACAGGCAATTCAGTGATTTCTCCGGAAACTTCCGGACTTATTTTTACGGTAACTTCCGGCTCGATTTTCCCACTGGCACTAACGCTTTCAATGATTGTTCTGTACGAGGCTTGCTTTACTTCTACTTCTAATTCTTTTTTTGCTCTGCTTCTGAATACTACAGCGATTATAGCAAGCAGCGCAATTCCGGCAATTATAAGCAGTGTTCGTTTTTTCCTTTTCATTAGCGAAGGGTTATAGCCTTACCCAAGTAGAAATCTACCACTTTGGTTTTGAATACGTAATCGTATTTGTTGCGAATTAAATTGGCGTTGGCATTTTCGAGCCTAATTCTTGCCGCTATAAATTCGGTTGCATTAATTACCCCTTCCGCATAGCGAATTTCGGCATAATTGAAAGCTTCTTCCGCTGCGGTTACCGCCTTATCAGAAGCTTGGTAGCTGCGCAATGCCGACTGCGCATCGGCATAGGCGCGCTGTACATTTTGGCTTAAGATATTGCGTGAGTTTTCCAGGTTTAATTTCGCGGTTTCGAGGCCGATTTTTGCTCGCTGTATGCTCGTTCTGGAGGAGAGCCCATTGAAAATAGGCACGCTGAGGCCAAAGAATAAACTGCGATTGAGGTTGTCTTCCAGCTGGTGGCCAAAGGCTTTTGTTTCAAAGCCAGCGGGAAATATCTGCTCCGACAGTGATGTAACGAGTTCGCCGGTTCCCATAACCTGACCTAATGGTATGAATCCAACGTTTACAGAGTCGGTAACAATTCGATTAGCGCCGGAATAACCCGACCCATATGAAAAGCTTACACTGAGTCGGGGGCTAATTGATCCCTGTGCGACTTTTAAACCTTTTTGGGCGGCCAGAACATCGGTTTCAGCACTTTTTATTTCCGGAAAGGATTGGAGAGCGGAGGTTACCACCTGCGATACGTCCGAAACGAGATCCATGTCGCTTAGACCATCGATAGCTGGCTGTTCAATTTTAAAGCCTTCCGCCTCCTCTGGGCTCAGCTGAAGTAAAATAGTGAGGTTAAGGTAGGCTAGGCGCAGGTTGTTTTCAGCGCTTACCAGAGAGCTTTCGTCAAGGGCTTTTTGAGCCAGAATATCGTATAGAGATCCTTTGGCAAGGCTGCCGGCATTTACCAGTCGCTCTATTCTCCCGGACTGTTCGGAAGAAGACTCTAAATTGTAACTGGCCACCTTGAGCAATTCTTCCGCAAAGAGGATGTTGAGGTAAGCGTTAGCAACATTGAGTGCCACATCATTTTTAATACGCTCCAGATCTTTTTTGCGGGCTTCTGCATCAAGATCGCTTTGGTTAATGGTGTTTACTCGCTGAAAGCCGTTAAAGAGAACCATGCTGGCATTTACACCCAAATTATTGCTGCGTATCCGATCGGTGGCAAATTGGTTAGTAAAGGGGTCTATGGTTTGCCCCCAGTTATAGCCATGCGAAAACTGTCCGTTCACATTTGGAAAGGCTGATGCCCGTGCAAGGGTTCTTGAGACCTCGCTGGATTCAACCATCAACTGCCCTTGCGTAATTTGAATGTTTTTCTCAAATGCATGGTTTATGCATCGTTCTAGCGTCCAAACATCCTGTGCTTGTGAATTTCTTAATCCACAAATCAAGAGAGTGCACAAAATGGGCAGCAAAGAAGGGGAGCATTTTTTCATCCTTACAAACGTAACCAGGGTAAGGGATATATGTTTCTTAAAATTGTTGAATGGAAGCATCCGGCGATGAATGGCACTGGTGGTGCTTCGAGCCGGGCATACTCACATTCCGATAACTTCGATTTCTATTCTTCGGTTTGCTTCACTTTGCCAGTCTGTTGCAGGTTTTGGATAAAGCATTTGTGTGTTGCCTGCTCCCCTGGCCTCAAGGCGAGAAGCGTTAATTCCTTTGGAAGTTAAATAGGTAACCACTGCCTCCGCTCGTTTATGAGAGGCTTTTCTATAGAACGAAACGCTCTTTTCCTTGTCAGGGCCATTCACATGGCCAATAACGGCAAGTTTAACCGAAGGGTTGAGAGTCATGAATTCTACCAGCTCATCTACGGCCCAAATGGATTTAGTGTAAATCTGCGTCTCATCACCAATAAAAGTAATGGCCTGAATGTCGGTTTTCAATCCTACTTTCAATGGTTCCAGAATTATTTTCTCTTCGTGTACACGCTTTTCGTCGGGCCAAAATTTTCGGGAATAGTACATATAACCCTGCTTAAGGCAACTTATAGTTAGAAGACGATAAGTGCGTATAGGTAGTGTTGTGTCGCTTACAGCGTAGAGCAATAATTCTTTGCGATTGATGCCGTCAATTCTGAGGTTGGCTGAAGCGGGGCCTTTGGATCCTGCGTCGAAAACCTCTATGCGCATTTGCTGGTTAGAGATTTCTGCATCGTTATCACTAATAGCCTTTTCGGTAGCAAACTGAGCGAATGTAGAAACGCCGGAAAGAAAGGAAGTTAATAGAAAGAATAATCGGAGATTCATATTACCCGGAAGCTATACATCCTCATAAAGATAAGGAAAAAAGAAGAGAAATCAATTCTTTTACGATTGCTGAAGATCTTTCCAGAAACGAACAAGTGGTTTTCGAAAGAATACCAACGCTGCAGTAACTAGCAACAAGTAGGGGATTATCATAAGATATACAATCCCGCTGTTTAGCCCTTTACCAATGCTGTCTTCAGCCCCTTCCATGGCGCTTTCTGCAGTAGCCTTGCACATTGCACATTGCGCGCCAATTTCCGGAATCGCTAAAAGCAATAGAAATACTGCCAGAACGAGGTGTTTCATTGAAATCACGGCACAAAATTATTGATTAAACGGATAATAAGGTTGAATCATAAGGTAAACGAGTACGCCGGTTATTGCTACATATAGCCAAATAGGAAAAGTAATCCTTGCAATTCGCCGGTGCTTGTCGAAACGAGCTGAAAGCGCCCGAACATAGGTAACCAATACCATCGGAACTACAGCGATGCTCAGCAGAATATGACTGAGCAGGACGGCTAGATAGACTTTTTTAATCACTCCCTCTCCACCATAGCGGGTCGATTCCGATGTAAGATGGTAGGAAACATAACTTACCAGAAACACAATGCTCAAAAGTAACGCAGTACTCATAAGTCTTTGGTGTAATAGGGTGTTTCCGGATTTTATAGCGATAACCCCAGCGATGAGAATAACAGCGGTACTCCCATTTACTATGGCATTGAACATAGGTAGCTTGTTGAGCCAGATCCTTAACTCGGGAGACACGCCGTCTACTCCAGGAAGAAAAAACAATAAGGCGACCACTGCCGGAAGTAAAACCGAAATGCCGATAATGAGCGGCGTATATCGCTTATCCTTCGATTTAGTTGACTCTTTTGCTGGCATCGATCAGGTATTTAATATCACTAAACAAGCGATCCACGTCTTTGGTTGAGGTGCCGTCGTAATAACCGCGGATATGTCTTTCCCGGTCAACAAGAACGAAATTATCGCTATGGATAAAGCCTCCCGGAGCAGTATCTGCAGGAAGAGCATTTATCATATAGCCATTTTTGGCTTGGTAATAGAGTTCTTCTTCACTTCCTGTGACAAAATTCCAGTAGCGGAGGTCGGCTCCGATAGTGTTGGCATATGCTTTTAGCGCTTGCGGGCTGTCTTTGGCAGGATCCACCGTATGACTAAGTAAAAGAACCTCTCCCAGGAGACCTTCTTGTTGCAGCAAACCTTGAAGACGGCTCATCTGACTGCTCATAATCGGGCAAATGGTCGGGCAGGTAGTAAAGAAGAAGTCGGTAACGTAAATATGACCGAAATAATTTTTATGAGAAATTTCTGTACTGTCCTGGTTAATGAAGCTGAAGGATGGGACCTGATAGTAGAGCGTATCGCCCTTTTCGTCCAACTCTTTCTCTCCGACATATGGAAGTGTAGCTCGCATCGGCTCATTAGGCTTGGGATCACCCGAAGGCCCCTTAGCGCAAGACATTACCGTGAATACGACAAATGTTAAAAGCAATGATTTCATTTGTTTCCTGCCTTTTCCCGGCGGTAAAGAGCCAAGTCCTTTTCTTTTTTGAGCAAAGCAATATCTTCCATGGCCCGCTGAATTTCTTCCTCTTTATTCCCGTCATATTTGCCGCGAAGGTGGCCATCCCCATCCACAAGCCAGATGGTTGCTGTATTTAAAGGATCTTCAATAAGAAATGCGTCTCGGATGAACCCATACAAATCTGTAGAGTCTGTGGCGGTAAGAAAAACAAATTTGGGTGGGGATACCTTTAGCTCATGGGTATAAGCGCTAAGTATTTCTGGAGTATCGTAGGTGGGGTCTGTAGAGAAACAAACGATGGAGATGTCTGCTTCTGCCCGATAGCGGAAATTTGCAGTGAGAAGCCGCTTGGAAATTTTTGAAATAAAGGGCGAATTAGTGCTGAAGAAGGCTGCTAGGTAAACTCGGCCTTTGAGCGAATCCCCGGGAAATAGTTCGCCATTTTGGTTGGTTAGGCGAAACGGAGGAAGGCGGTAATATAAGGTGTCTTTTTCGCCTTCCGAGCCGGAAAGTGCCAAATGGGTGCCAAAATAAGGCAGAGAGTCGAAGCGATGTTCCATGGAGTTGAACACCACCAAAAACGTTAGGGGAAAGAGCAATAAAATGCCCAGTAATCCGGCATATTTTTTCCACCGGGTTTGACTCATGCCCGCTTAAGGGAAGAGGTTCAGCATATAGTCCGCGAAACCGCCCTCCATAATTAAAATGAATAGAAGATATAACGCGAACAATCCATAAGGGAAGAGAATGAGGTAGCGCAGATTTTTGCGCTCATCTCCCAAATGCATGAAGCTCATTACAATATATGCCGCTTTAGCGAGAGTAAGAATAATGAACAGCATTTTAACCACGCCCCAAAACTCGGAATTTTGTTTTACAACCACTCCGAGCCCCACTTCCACAGCGGTAATAACGGTTAGCAGAACCGTTACAAAAATGATTTTCTTCCTGATTTTTTTTCCGTCTTCCTCGCTGTGATGCGCGTCGACAGAATACTGATTATTTACTAAGAGATCATCCCTTTCCATAGTCGGTAATTAGCGGATTTCGGATTGTCAGATTAGATAGAAAAAAGTAAATACAAATACCCATACAAGGTCTACGAAGTGCCAATACAGGCCAGCTTTTTCAACCATTTCATAATGGCCTCTCCGTTCGAAAACGCCATTAATTACCATCAGCAAAATAATGAGATTAAGAATGACTCCACTGAATACGTGGAAGCCATGAAATCCTGTTACGAAGAAGAAAAAGTTGGCGTATAACTGATGGCCGTATTCATTATTCGTGAGGTTGGCGCCATGAACTACGATGTTAGGATCTCGTTTCTC
>Ga0315906_10002696_pt1 | contig 24335 bp, 19 predicted proteins | sample LakEriMetagenome_4_FD_203526 | JGI IMG/M metagenome (GOLD analysis project Ga0315906, IMG submission 203526) | Freshwater fungal communities from buoy surface, Lake Erie, Ohio, United States - Buoy 2 MA122 | ecosystem: Environmental > Aquatic > Freshwater > Lake > Lake biofilm | place: USA...
TCCTTTACCAAAGGATTTGGAGTGCAAAGTAAAACTTCATATTCCAAGGGGATTCTGTTTAACTTCCCGACGCCCTTAACTGCTTCATCTTTCGATTCGGGACCACCGCTTATTGGCTGTTTGTTTGTGCCGCACCCGCAAATGATGAGAACACAAACTGAAAACAACCGGATAAACATCTCGGCCCACCTTCAGAACATTAAAAATGTAGACTACCGTGCCCACCATGCCAGTAGAACGAGTTTCGGAGAGATTTTACCATAATCAAGTTTCGGTCGATTTTGCAGACCTCAGCGTTTTCAATGTTAGCAAACTTTTTTAATGCCTATCATGTTTTGAATTTGTAATAACTTCGGTGGAATGCAAGGTAAAGAGCTTGTTTCTCCGTGAATTCCAGTACTTTTCGATTGGGTATCCCGAGCTGGTTAAGGATCCCGGGCGGGAGTTTATCTGAGATCAACAATACACCCTCATCACTGAATGAAATTAATCCGCGGTCAAAAAGTCGGTCCGCGTTGGGTGTCAGCATGAGCCCGTTATGAGGATCCAACCGCTCACGGTTATCGCACAATCTCCATGGTTTGATGTGACTGGCTATTAAAAAGTCTGGATTATCGATCCCGGTAAGCAGACAAGTAGGGTGAAGCCTGAGGACATTTTTGCGAAAAATCCCTTGTCCTACCCGGGATGCGACCAAATTCAATCGTTCGGTCTCCGTCAGTTGCGGATCGCGAATGATCTCCAATTCGGAACGCGCTTCTTGGATCTCAGCGCTCCGGGCAGAACCCGCTATCTCTTCAACCGATACCCGGTTACCAGCTAGGGCGAGCTGCTCCAACAAATAGTCTGCAAAATCCTCCGAGATCTCGGAAAGGTAGGCGCCCTGATTACCTCCACCTTGATCGTTCAGGGGGCTATACTTTTCAGGAAGAAATTCGCGTTCGAGAATTTCAACGATTCGATCTTTCGGCCGAAACCGTTGATTTTCAGGAAATATGTGGAAGTTCACATCGACGCGCCAGCCATCTTCTTCCCACTGCTCGCCAGTTCTCTCAAATATTGCAGGTCTTGCTTCAGACCGCGCCAATGAAGACGCTGGACCGAAACCGCAGATATGTCCATTAGCGTAGGAAAATACTAGATCCCCTTGGTCAACTTTGGGCATATTGTCGTAAAAGTGACTATGTTTCCCGCCCTTTTGAGTTTTAGGCGCCCAAATGAATTTACCTTCGGTTTCTTCCTTGAACGTTTGCTTGTGATTTACCCACCAGTAACGCATGTGCGCCTCAATTTGTATTGGGACCGGAATAGAATTCATAGGCCCCAGATGTCTGTCGGGAAACTAGATACACCTAGCCAAAAAGACCGCGGAAATGTCACCCCGCTACTTCTTCTTCGCTGACTTTCGAAAATCCCATGGAGGTGTTGGGTTGGCGTCAACCCAAAGACCGCGTTTGGCTGCTTTCGCCCCAGCTTCAGCAGCAGCTAGTTCTGATGATTTGGAGTATTTGCGGTAGAACCAAGCGAATCCATCGCTAATCATCTGCTTGTTCACGTTGAGTTTATCCATGTAAACGGTGCCAAGGATGCGACCATACTGATCATTCTCCTTCCAATCCACCACCACATCTTTACCGGCAACCAGCTCGCCCAGACGCGCTTTGCTCTTGGCGCCGAAAGGTTGAGCCTTCTCGGGGGCATCTATGCCATTCAGACGCACTTTGTGTTGTTTTTTGGCGGCATCCAGAACAGTGATCGTATCTCCGTCTGCGATTGATACGACCTTGCCGCGCAGTTCATCAGCAACGATTGTTGTCACTGTTGCCAGCAGCACGACCGCAGACCAAAGCCGAATCATCAGGTGCCCTCCCGGTAGCTATTTCTTCAATTTGGCTTTTGCGTTTTGCACATTCTTTCGATAAACCGGAAGCCCGATGATATTTGTAGGCATCTTGGCTTCGGCCATTTCGACGGCCTCTTTGTAATATTTCAGGGCATCCTCGTACTCGCCACGTAAATAATAAATTTCGCCGATGTTGTTCAGCACAGTGCAATAAATCGGGGCCGGGACATTCGGCTCAGTGCGACACGCTTTTAATGCGGATTGAAGGAACCCATCTGCGTTCGCGAGATCGCCCTTTTTGATTTGGATGCCTGCCAAATCAACCACAGCCGAGAGGCAATTCAATGAATTTTCCATGCCAGCCTCTTTGAAGGCTAAGACGGCCTCTACATATCGCTCGGTCGCTTGGTCCAGTTTGTCAAAGTTGAAATAGGCACCGGCCGAGTGAAGAAGCGCCATCGCTTGGTATTCCTTGCCAGCCTTTGAGCTGCGGTAAATAAGCAAGGCTTTATCAAACGATTGGATGGCTTCTTCGAATTGCTTATTTGATGCGAGAATGCGGCCGAGACCTATCCAGCAATCCGCCAATTCTTCGGAATCAGGTCTGTATTTCTTTTCGGCAGCAGCCAGAGCGGCACGTGCTATTGGGATAGCCTGAGCGGGCTTTCCTTCCTCGTACAGCAGGAATGCTTCAGCCTTGAGCGAATCAACATCTGCGGGCGATTTACTGGTGCCACAGCCAGCAATCAAAATGGAGGATGCTGCGAACCAAGCCATTAGCGAACGCATCTCGCACCTACAGCCAAGATAAAAAATCAAAATCACCAGCGACACCCAGCGACTTCAACCGGCGCGCAAGCCGTTCTCCAGCCCGTTGGGTTTGGCTGCTACGCCAAGTGAGCTGGTGGCATTGCCGGCAAGCAAATCTAAGCTCGCCCTCAGGAAGCCACAGCGCCTGGCAGCGCCTGCCGCAGCCGCGGATCGGACAGCGGAGATAATGTCGCATTCCGAATGGTGTCGGCGCCAGCTCCAGCTCGATTTCGTACTGAAGGCTGGGGTAGTAGGTTGATGTTATACTAATACCGCCATCGATCAGGCCGTACGAGACTTCCAGTTCAGCGCCTTCTTCCAGCCGGGTGACCGTTCCGGGTTCGCTATCTGTCCTGAAACAACCGCTGCGCTGCCATTCGCCGGCAAGCAGGCGCCAGCATTGTTCGACTTGACGCATTTTTTGCCTAGGAAGATAGTGATTTGCCATAAAAGTGGGTTAATCCTTATTGTCTAGGGACTCAGGAAGCAGACAATCGCCGCCGTTGAAGCCACGTCAAAAAGTGGAACCATCTACGCCAAATCAGAGTTTCAAAGCTCTCGCTCGAATTCCAAAAAATGTATCTGGTAGGACCAGAAAAACAATCACGCTTGGACCGCTAATAAGTGCCCTGTATTGATTGCCAATCCGGGTCGATATCTCGTGAAAATCGAATATATATAATAATTTTTTCAAGTATATAATATAAGTATTATCTTCTCTTATTTATTATGAAAGGGATGAAGGTAAGGAGGGGTGGAGGGGGGTGAAGGGGGAGTGGTCGGGTCAAATTTTGCCGGTTTAAGGACCCGAAACCTTTAATGGGGGAGGGGTCAAATTTGCTTTGAAATGCGTTCTAAAGGCCAATTTTGGCGAACTGATGAGGTCTCGAAATCGGATGGACAAAACCAAATAACTTTCATTTCCGAAATTGGAATCACATCATATTTAAAATGATAAATAAAATTATCTATAAACCTGTTTATGATACCAAATTATTTACACGGCCCCACATTATTTCACCTCGAGGGTCCATGTAACGTTCGGGGAATCGAACTATTTTTGCATCGGTTCTCAAGGTCAATGTTTTTAAGATCGCCCGACTAGCTTCAGCCATGAGTGCTCGAGCAATTGCGACATCCTCCTCAATTTTCTCATCCAAGGACTCAATGAGCAGAGCATCATGGATTGGGCAACAAACTTGAATGCTCTGCTCGGTCGTCAGGCAGGTGGCCAATCGCATCATGTCAGCGCCGGTCCCTTGAACCGGAAAGTTCTTCAGCGTATTGGTACGGAATCCTCCAATCACACGGATTGGCCATCCGAAAACCGTATTGAGGCGCCCTGAAAGCGAACCTTCCATCGTCACGCCCTCCGTCCATTTCCAAAACTGGGGGAAGGTTTGCCGGTGGAGGCGCAGTAACTGTTTACCCTCCACCACAGAGACACCAAGCTTGGATGCGAGGCCGTGTTCTGATAGCCCAAATAAAACCCCAAGAGATACAACTTTGAACTTTTCCCGTTCAGCAGGGTGGGTTCCTTTGGTGGCATTTTCGGGTACAGCCTTCGCCATTTTGGCGAAAGCCAAATAAAAATCGCCGGCTTCGTAAGCCGCAATCATGGCCGGGTCATTTGACAGACTAGCGGCGATTCCAAGCTCTTGGCTGCTCCAGTCGATGTAGGCGATGGCCCGACCTTCCTCCGGTTTGATCAGGCCCCGGATCCAAGTCGAGGGGCCGAAAATGAATTTGGTGTTGGATGGTTGGTTCCTGCCAGTTTTCGAACGAAAGGGCATTAGGCTTGCTCGGTTTCGCCCGTCCTCACCAACAGAAAGGTCATTCAATTTCAATTTGGAGAGTGAAACACGCAACTCGTGCAAAGGGGCCACTCTTGGATCAGCCTTGGCGCGTTCCCGGAACGTTTCCTCGGTAAGATCCAACTCTCCGGATTCCAGGAAGGGCCAGGCAATATTGTTCCGGGAAAGCCAATCGGCAAAGCGATCCCTTTTAAAGATAAGTCCATCAAAAACGCCAAAATCCGAGTCGATTTCGCGAACCAGTTTCTCCTTGATGGAATCCCATTTATTCTGAAGATTCGGAAGCGTCTCCATATCCAAAGGGATGCCATTAAACTCCATTCGAGCGACGGCGCATTGGTAGCGCCCGCGGAAAAGTGCCCGCGGCAGATCAATTTCAGACAACATGGCAGGTAGCAGTTGCGCCAAGGCATAAACGTCTTCTGCGCAATAATCAAGGATGGCAACCCGCTCCTCGGCGGAATATTCTTCGTTATTCAAAATCAATTCCCGCATCGAATCCTTGTGTCCGCAGTCGATCGCAGAAAGTCCGTAATGCCGCATGGCGTCCAGAAGCGAGCTCGGCTCAGATTGGGCGGTGTTGTTCCGAAGGGCCCGAAATTCGGCAAAAAGGTCTAGTACCCGAAGTGGGAGCTGCCATCCTAGTTGGAGAAAGGTCCCGAATTCTGCCGGCGCAGAGTAGGCAATAAACAATGAGTCATTGCCGAGGGAGAACGGACAGCTACTCAAAGCAACCAACTCATCCCACCACAAACGAATCTCTCGGCGAGAAAAATATTCGAGGGCTACTAGGCAGACAGGGTGACACCGAGAACCTGCGTTGGCCCGGTACTCGGTGTCACAAAGCCAAACCTCACGGAAAGGCAACTTCATCAGGCTAAGCCTCGCAGCCCCCTGATAACGGGGTGGTCAATATCCTTGATCACTCCGTTACCTCTGAAGGCGATCTCGAGCAAATCCCGCATCGACTCGGATGGCCATTCAGGTTCTGGTAGGTCTGCTTCGGCTTCGTACAAATCGAATGATTGGTTAGCCATGTTAGCCACCACCCGAATCCATTTGACACGAGCTTTCTCCGCAGCCTCGCGGGCCGAAGTTAGCCAGTGATCAGGCCTCCTGCCGTCGTCAGCGGCATGGATTCTTAAGGGCCAGAAAAATACATTTCCTTGTCGGGAGACAGTAAGCACTAACGTGAACATTCGCCCAATGTTGAGTGAAGACAGATCTTTCGCGAGGCTGGGGTCAGCGATAAAAACACTCCGGTCTTCTTTTTGCTCAACTGCCCAAACGTCCAACCAATATCGCGGATCCTTTTGGGTCCGCACAAACTGGTCCTTGGATGGCTTGCACACTTGGATAGTGGTGAGCAATTTGCGCACACCAGGGGTATGCCCAACCACCTTCAACCGCAAATTTTCAGGGTCGAATGGGTCGATGGCTTTCGGGTTAGCGATTGCTTCGACTCTGTCCTGTCCAACCGAATTACCCGGTAGCGAAGATTCGGGAACAGTTTGTTCACTTACTTGAGGCATGGTAATTAACCTTTCTTATTCTGAGTGATTGGATTGAAGGTAATATCCGGGCAACCCTCGGGGGGATTCTGTCGCCACTGCGGTCTCCGATTACCCCCCCTTGCCCCAATAAAACCTGGAGCGTGAGGTTCTTCGTCGGACCAAGCAAGCGGCTCAAAAGTTTCAGGGTCAAAAAGCAAACCCTGTATGCCTTGGGGGCGTAGTTTTCCCCCGCGCTTTTCGCCATTCAAATCCTTTGGTCCTCTATTCACCTGCTGCCCCCCCGGCTGCCTTTTTGGAGCCAGCCGATCAGTTCGGTAGGGAGCCAAACACGGGCTCGGCCGAGCTTACATCCCTGAGGAAATCTTGGGTTTTTCAACTGAAGGTAAAAAGTGCTCCGACTAATGCCTACGAGTTTGGCAGCGTCATTTACCCGAATTGCTTTGACCTCAATTGGTGCTACGAGATGTTTAAACATCTTGTTTCTCCTGATTACCGTCCCGCACTGTGCGGGGGCATGCCGTTAACATTAGCCCCGTAAAAGCCTCTGCCAAGTTTGCGTTGGTGTCCCGGCTCGAGAGGGCAGCAATAGATTTTTTGCACCAAGCGGCGGGTTCTAGCATGGAGCTGCAAGGTGGCGAACTTAGGCCCGCGAAAAAATTTTTTATGAATTGATAAGACTTACGCGGTTGCCCCGAATCGGCTTTGTCTATTCTATTTAATTTGACTATCTTTTACCCCTGTGAACAAGCCAAAGGTCACCGCTGAAGACTTCATCAACTTTCTGGGGCCACCCCGGTGAATGCGTCGACGATAGAGGCGCAACGGGCCATCCCGTTTGGTCCTATTGAACCCTCGCATGATGGGTACACCTGTTACCGCACCGCTCGGGCCCTCCAACGACACCCTTTGGCTGTAAGTGAAGGCGGAGGTGCGCCTGAACTTCGGGAGGGTCCTGGTGCTGGATTACACTGTCCTGGACAAGCCGTATGCGTGGAGGATGAACCATGTCCATCACATTCAGCCCGGCAAGCGCCATCCGTGTTCAATGGAATCGACCTGCAGACACTGCTTCGTACCGATGGCGAACGCATCCCGCCTTGTGATTACCGGATTATGACAAGCTGAATGACGGCAAGACCAATAACGCCCATTTCGGGGGCCTGATCGCCACGGCCAAGGAGCGCGGATCCAGTTGGAATAGTGGCTGTTTGACGGCAGGGATAGCAGCCTGGTGAACCTTAAAAGGATTGATGCGGTTGGGTGGCGTTGGCTTACAATATCCCGGATTTCTTTTTCTTCCTTTGTTAACGTCCGACGCCCCTTCACCAAACCCCCCTTAAAGCAGCCTCCAGGTCACTTGGAGCCAGATGACTATACCTTCGCAATATCATTTTCAAATCCGTCCATCCCCCCAGTTGCGCCACAATCAATGGGCTTATGCCTTTGCGGATTAGGTGGGTACAACCGCTGTGGCGGAGTGAGTGAAAGTCGCAGACCCCGTCGTCTGTCTGAAACGGAATCCCAGCTAAGCGCAAATCCTCTCGCAAGACAGCGGCCATGCCGTCAGGAAGCCCCCAGACCAGTTCCTGATCCCGCTTGCCTTTGACCAGCAAAGCAATTTCTTCGCCTAGGTGGTCAATCGGTATTCGGCGGGCTATCCCGTTCTTGTCCGTTTCGCCCCTCACCGATAGCCAGGGGTGATCACCCGTAAGGTGGCAATCACCCACACGCAACTCACGCAAGGCCCTCGCCCGCAAGAGAGTTGTGAACGCTACTCGGTAAAGAACAGACCGGGCTTTGGGAGTCATTCCACCCCGGACCTTCCCACGCTTTGCTGTTATCGCAGCCAGGTGCTGGCATTCCTCCCAGGTAATGGATCGGCGGGGCCTGCGTTGCTTCTCAGCCTGACGCATCGGGAGGTGTGGAACTCTTTCGAGCAACCCCCGCCGCTTGAGCCAATTACAAAAAGATGAAATCGCAACCCGGTATCCGTTAACGGTGGCAGGTGACGCGCCACGTCCCCGTTGGGAGACCAAAATTTCAGCCTCGGCGCGGGTAAACACCTTCGCTTTACCTTTTCCTTGACCGTTAATTCCCCTTCCGATGGCAATCTTGCTAAGGGCAGCTTGGGATATCCCCATGAGGTGAAAAAGCTGCCTTGGAGTGAACTCGGTCCCCTTGGGAAGCTTGATCTTCTCTCCATCATCCGAAAGGGCCTTCAGGGCGGTAGCGATTGCTTGGCTCGCTGATTGGCGAGAAAGTTCGCCAATGGTTCCGGTCCCCGCTTTCTTCAGAATCCCGATTCGAGCCTGAAGGGTGCGAATATGCCCATCGTTCCGTCCGGCCCCTCTTAACTCGTCCAGCCATTGGATCACAAAGCCAGAAAGGGGCGCCTCAACTGTCCCAGGAACCGGTAAAGATGGGTCCAACCCGCGGGCAACTCTCTGCTTGTCCAGTCGCAGCTTCGATTCAAACTCCAGGGCAGATTGCCGGTCGTCAGTTAGGGAAATGGTTTTCCCTCCGATTCTGGCATAGAGGGTCTTGGTTTTGGTCACCATCCGACCGTTATCGTTGACGGCGACAATCTTCCCTGACGGCAGGCGGGCCTTTCCATTGCCTAGCAACTTGCTGCCGGCGGGCAGTGGGCGAGTCACAGTCTTCGGTTTCATGCCCTACAGCCTCCCCCGAAAATGTTGCCGCAATGTTGCCGCGATGTTGCCACTTATCATGGATTTTAACGGATTTGGATGACCTCTGCTGGACAGTTTAAGCCTCCACTGAAAACGAAAAAACCCCTGATTTCACAGGGGCTTTTGCGACATTCAGGCCTTCCCTGACAATTACCCCCGGCGGGAATCGAACCCACAACCTGCGGAGTAGAAATCCGTCAATGTTTACACAAAAAGCCCATGTTTTTTGCTTTTTTCAACCATCAGACCCAGCACTAGTTGCCGCAATGTTGCCGCATTAACTCTCAACGGATCCTCGACTCCAAATATTTCAGTTACACCGGATCCGGGCTTTGGCCATTCTGATGGACCTCATAAGCCGAGGTGCGAATATTAATTCCCATCTGGATAGAACTGATTTATGTCCTCTAATCCTTTTCCAACAACTACCACCGAGTGCAATTGTAATTTTTTCCCAAATGCCAAGAATAAAGTTAATACCATTATATAACCGGATTGATTTAGATATTAATGGTTTCTGCCAGTGTTTTGTTGGCCTCATCCTGCAATTTCAATCGTTTATCCTGCAAGGACTGCTGTGGCCTCAAAAATGCGTAATTGGACGACATACTCCAAATGGCACCTGACGATCAACTTGCCGCCTTAGTCGCCGCTGTGCGCGAAATGGGGGGCTCTGGCGGCAATATCAAGCTGCGCGAGAAACTAGGCTGGGACGAGGCGGCGTACGATGCTGTCCGCGACCAGGCGATAGCCGCCGGCAAGCTGGTAGCTGGCCGCGGTCGCGGTGGTAGCGTGCGGCTGCCGGATGGTGAGGCTGGTTTGCCGTTCCCGGCGGATGATGCTGCCGCGCCTGAGCCTGCTGCGCTGGGGCAACAACAGGTGAAGGAGAAGAAGGCTAGAGCTAAGGAGACGGCTGCGAATGTCGGCTTTGAGGCGAAGCTGTGGCAGGCTGCCGACAAGCTGCGCTCCAACATGGATGCGGCTGAATACAAACACGTCGTCCTTGGGCTGATCTTCCTCAAGTACATCAGCGATGCGTTCGAGGAGCACCGCGCCAAGCTGCTGGCCGGCGAGGGCGACTACGCCGGTGCTGATCCGGAGGAGCCCGACGAATACCGCGCCGAGAATGTCTTCTGGGTGCCGGCGGAAGCGCGCTGGTCGCACCTGCAGGCGAACGGCAAACAGCCCACCATCGGCAAACTGGTGGATGATGCGATGGTCGCCATCGAGCGCGACAACGCCCGCCTGAAGGGCGTGCTGCCGAAGGACTACGCTCGGCCGGCACTCGACAAGCAGCGCCTGGGGCAGTTGATCGACCTTGTCGGCACCATCGGCCTGGGCGACGCCGCCAACCGCTCCAAGGATGTGCTGGGCCGCGTGTACGAGTATTTCCTCACGCAGTTTGCCAGCGCCGAGGGCAAGAACGGCGGGCAGTTCTACACGCCGTCCTGTGTGGTGCGCACGCTGGTGGAAATGCTGGCGCCGTACAAGGGTCGCGTGTACGACCCCTGCTGCGGATCAGGCGGTATGTTCGTGCAGAGCGAGAAGTTCGTGGAATCGCACGGCGGGCGCATCGGCGACATCGCCATCTACGGCCAGGAAAGCAACTCCACCACGCGCCGCTTGGCGGTGATGAACCTCGCCATCCGCGGCATCGAAGCCGATTTCGGCCCGGAGCATGCCGACACCTTCGTGCGCGATGTGCACCCCGACCTGCGCGCCGACTTCGTGATCGCCAACCCGCCGTTCAACGACAGCGACTGGATGCGCCGCGACGATGACGTGCGCTGGAAATACGGCCTGCCGCCGAAGGGCAACGCCAACTACGCCTGGGTGCAGCATTTCGTCCATCACCTGGCGCCCAATGGCATGGCTGGCTTCGTGCTTGCCAACGGCAGCATGTCGTCCAACCAGTCGGGCGAGGGCGACATCCGCAAGGCGCTGGTGGAGGCTGACCTCGTCGATTGCATGGTCGCCATGCCGGGTCAGCTCTTCTACAGCACGCAGATTCCGGTGTGCTTGTGGTTCCTCGCCAAAAACAAGAATGATGGCAAGCACCGCGACAGACGCAGGGAGACGCTGTTCATCGACGCCCGCAAAATGGGCACGCTGGTGGATCGCGTTCACCGCGAGCTGACGGATGCGGACATCGCAAAGATTGCCGACACCTACCACGACTGGAAGCATGATCTAGGCAAGATGCTGCGCGAGGCGGAAACGAGCGGCAAGGTGCTCGACATCTCGCCGCCGTATGAGGATGTGCCTGGCTTCTGCAAATCAGCAACTACGGACGAGATCGTCGCGCACGGCTATGTGCTGACACCAGGGCGCTATGTTGGCGCGGAGGAAGTGGAAGACGACGGCGAGCCGTTCGACGCCAAGATGAAGCGGCTGGTGACGGAGCTGCAGGGGCAGTTTGCGGAGAGCGCCAAGCTAGAAGCTGCGATCCAAGCGAATCTGCGAGGGCTTGGATATGGCGGGTGAGTGGGAAACACTGCCAGTCGCTGAGGCTCCGCTCGAAATCATCGACGGTGACCGAGGCGTAAACTATCCGAAGCAAGAAGACTTCGGGCCTTCTGGCGATTGTTTGTTCCTCAACACAGGAAACGTCACGACGACCGGATTCAATTTCGCAGACCGCAGTTTCATCACGAAGGAAAAAGATGCTGCCCTCAGAAAAGGAAAACTGAAGCGACAGGATGTGGTTCTCACAACACGCGGCACCGTCGGAAATGTCGCGCTCTTCGATGACTCAGTTCAATTCGAGGACGTCCGCATCAATTCAGGAATGGTTCTGCTGCGTGCTGACCAATCCAAGCTGTTTCCGAGATATCTCTTTCAGTTCGTCCGCTCACCGCTTTTCAAAGAGCAAGTCGCCGCCCTGACCACGGGAAGCGCACAACCACAGCTTCCCATTCGCGACATTCGCCGGGTCGAAATTCCGCTCCCACCCCTCGCAGAGCAAAAAGCAATCGCGACAGTACTCGGCACCCTCGACGACAAGATTGAACTCAACCGCCGCATGAACGCCACGCTGGAGGAGATGGCGCGGGCGCTGTTCAAGAGCTGGTTCGTGGATTTTGATCCTGTGCGTGCCAAGCAGGCCGGCAAGCAGCCTGCGGGCATGGACGCTGAGACTGCGGCGCTGTTTCCGGATGCGCTTGAGGAGTCGGAGCTGGGCGAGGTGCCGCGAGGGTGGCGTAATGGATCAATTTACGAAATCGCAAATGTTATCTACGGCGCACCTTTCGCTTCGTCGCTTTTCAACTCTGAAAAGCGCGGAAAACCGTTGATTCGTATCCGAGACTTGCAGGGCGAAGCTCCAGCCGTCTTTACGACAGAAATACATCCGAAAGGATATTTACTTCAGCCTGGCGATGTCGCTGTCGGCATGGACGGAGAGTTTCGAGCCTATCTTTGGGCGGGCGTAGAGTCCTGGCTAAATCAGCGAGTTTGTGTCTTCGCTCCAAAACCGGGATACACTTCCGCCTTTGTCCGCAACAGCATAATCGCCCCGCTTGCACAGGTCGAAGCAACCGAAACTGCAACAACGGTAATTCACCTGGGCAAAAACGATATCGACAGGTTTATTGTTATTGTTCCAGACGCACCAGTTGCCAAACAGTTCATGCAGTTGTGCCAGCCGTGGTATGACCAAATCGTTGCTAATAGACAGCAATCCCGCACCCTCGCAGCCCTCCGCGACACGCTGCTGCCCAAGCTGCTGAGCGGCGAGATCAGCGTGGCGAATGCTGAGGAAGAAGCCGGGAAGGGTTGCGCATCATGATTACTGCGCAGCCTGTTATCGCTGACGATGGCGAATTCCATGTGATCGTCAATGGCTACCGTTTTTGGCCAGGCGAGAAATACACCATTCTCGAAATCGGCTGGGCTGTTTATGGCTGCCAGGAAGGGCTTCCTAGTGGCTGGATGGAGCAGTACGGCGAAACTCGCCCTGCGGATGGCGAACGCCCTGAGCTGAGGTCGCATGACGACTGCCTTATCACCAGCCACCCTGTTCTGGTGGCGCTATCGATCCGCGCCTGGTGGAGCAGAAATGGCAAGACTCATCCCCAACTACTTTCTACACCAAACTTCCTCGAAGCTGTGGTTGAGGTCGCAGGGCGCGAAATCCTGAACAATTTCAATTTTGAATACGCTGGCAAAGTTCCAGGGCTGGATCACTGGAATCTAGACGGCACACGCAAGCTGGTGCAGCCGAAATGATCACGCCAATGCCCCAGATTTTTGTGGTTCGCGCCGAATATGGCATGTACGCCAAGCATTTTGTTGCCGGCGGTTATGCCGGTATTGGGTGGCTGGATAACACAGACCTTTCAAGTATTGGCGGCAAGGAAGAGCTCTATCCGCTGTACGCGAAGGAGCATCCCGCAGATACCTCCAAGCTGGTGATCGGACAGCAGGTCGGTCAGATCGCCCGTTTCCTGTTCGATATCAAGGCTGGCGATTATGTCATCACCCCAGATTTCGATACTGAGCTCCTGCATGTCGGCATCGTGGAGCCTGATCCGTCCTACTTCTACAGCGATGCCAGCGATGGCTGCCCTTACCATCACCGCCGGCGCGTCAAGTGGCTCAAAGGCACCTTCAAGCGGCAGCAGTTTTCTGTGCCGTTTCAGAGCACGATCCGCTCAACGCTAACCGTGTTCAAAGTGGATCACGCGGCGCATTTCTTCGAGCAAATCGGCAAGCCTGAGCTAGCTCCTAAGCAGGAGGCTGGGAAGTACGATCCCTACGGGGCAGTGTTAACCAGACTGGTTGGGCTTGAACCAAGAGAATTTGAGATCCTTACTACGCATCTGCTGGTGGCGATGGGATTCGAAGGTGCCAAGCATACGGGCAAGCCGGGAGACGGTGGCGTGGATGTCTACGGCGAATTGAATATTGCCAATATTGCCAAGGTGAAGCTAGTTGTTCAAGTGAAGCGCTACGGCCTGGACAAACGGGTTGCTGCCAGCGAGGTTAAGGAACTGCGAAGCAGCATCCAAAGAGGCGCTCAAGGCGCATTCTTCACTACTGCAGAGTTTCAAAAGTCTGCGCATGACATTGCCAACGATCCTGAGCATCCGCGCATTGGCCTGATCAATGGCAGGCAGTATGTCGATTTGCTGGTGGAGCATTGGGCAGGAATTCCTGATGAATTCCGCCAGAAGCTGCAGCTACGCCCAGGTTTGGTGCTCGAATGACAACGCATAACCTGTTCAAATTCGAGTGCAGCAGCGACAGCTATTTACAGTGCATGGAGCTGTCGCTGTTCGGCTCCAACAAGCCCTGGCCGCTGCAGGTGAAGGCTGGCGACTACCTGCTGCTGAACCATTACGACGCTAGCGCTTTGTTCGGCGTATGGCAGGCGACCTGCGACGGCGCCCAGAACATCGTGCTGCGCGCATGGAACAAGCGCTTTCCGTACCAGGTGCGCGTCAAGCTAGTCACGCCCAAGCCTGTGCAGGTGCCGCCAGCGCTGATTGAGCAGTACAAGGTCGATTTGAGCCTGGGCGAGGCGAACCATATTGAGGATGCTGAGGTTGCCAATGCACTGCTGTCGGCGTGCGGCATTGGCGGCTGAATGAGGGTGTGATGGCTGCGATCAGCGAGCAAACGCTGGAGAAGCTTACGCTGACCTGGTTCGAGGAGCTGGGTTACACGCTGCTGCACGGCCCCAATATTGCGCCTGGGGAAACTGCCGCTGAGAGAGACGACTTCACCCAGGTGCTACTACTGAGCCGCCTGCGTGCCGCTATTGAACGATTAAATCCAGCTATGCCAGAAGCAGGCCGGGAAGAGGCGCTTCGCAAACTGCAGCGGCTGGATGCCGGCACGCTGGTAGGCAACAACCGCGCATTCCACCTGATGCTGCGCGATGGCGTCCCGGTGGAGTATCAGCGCGCCGACGGCAGCATCGCTGGCGATCACGCCCGCATTATCGATTTTGAATCAGTCGCAAGCAACGACTGGTTGGCTGTGGATCAGTATGTCGTCAAAGAGGGGCAGCACATGCGCCGCCCCGACATCCTTGTCTTCCTCAACGGCATGCCGATCGCGCTGCTGGAGCTGAAGGACGCCACTAACCACAACGCGACCATCTGGAGCGCTTTCCACCAAGTGCAGACCTATAAAGCGCAGGTACCAACGCTGTTCGCCTACAACGAGCTGCTGGTCATCAGTGATGGCTTGCACGCGCGGATTGGCTCGCTGACCGCCAACCAGGAGTGGTTCAAGGTCTGGCGCACTATCGACGGCGAAAACACCGCCTCGCCCAACATGCTGGAGTTAGAGGTGCTGGTACGCGGCGTTTTCGACCGCGAGCGCCTGCTGGAGCTGCTGCACCATTTCATCGCCTTTGAACAGGACGCCGACCGCGGCACGCTGCACAAGCTAATGGCTGGGTACCACCAGTTCCACGCCGTGAATAAAGCCGTGCAGGAAACGGTTCGCGCCAGCGGCATGACGGCACCTGGCAGCGAGGACGCCGACCGGCGCGTGGGAGTGGTTTGGCACACGCAGGGTAGCGGCAAGAGCCTGTCGATGCTGTTCTACGCGGGCCGCATCATCCGCCATCCGGCGATGCAGAACCCAACGCTGGTGATTCTGACCGACCGCAACGACCTGGACGACCAGCTATTCGGCCAGTTTCAGCGCTGCCATGAGCTGTTGGGGCAGATGCCGACACAGGCCGAGAACCGCGAGCACCTCCGCGAACTGCTGAGCGTAGCCAGCGGCGGCGTGGTGTTTACGACCATCCAGAAGTTCCTGCCCGAGGATGGCGCGCGAATGCCGGCGTTGTCGCAGCGGCGCAACATCGTGGTTGTGGCCGATGAAGCGCACCGCAGCCAGTACGACCTGATCGATGGGCTGGCTCGCCATATGCGCGACGCGCTGCCCAGCGCCTCGTTCATCGGCTTCACTGGCACGCCAATCGAGACGAACGACGCCAACACTCGCGCGGTATTCGGCGACTACATCAGCATCTACGACATCCAAGCGGCGGTAGCCGATAAGGCGACGGTACCGATCTATTACGAGAGCCGTATCTCCAAACTTTCGCTGAATGAGTCGGCCCTGCCGCGCATCGATCAGGAATTCGACGAGATCACCGAGGGCGAGGAGCAGGACAGCCGCGAGAAGCTAAAGAGTAAGTGGGCAGCGATCGAGGCGCTGGTCGGCGAGCCCAAGCGCGTCAAGCTGGTGGCCGCGGACCTGGTGGCGCATTTCGAGAAACGTCTGGAGTCGATGGACGGCAAGGCGATGGTCGTCTGCATGAGCCGGCGCATCTGCATCGACCTGTACAACGCCATCGTCGCGCTGCGCCCAGATTGGGCTGGTGCTCCTGATGACGACATCGAGGCCGAGAAGGGTCGCAAATGCGTTGTGAAAGTGATCATGACCGGCAATGCGGCGGATGGCCCCGACTGGCAGCAGCACATCCGCAACAAGGAACGCCGCAAGAAGCTGGCCAGCCGCTTCAAGGACGCGAAAGACCCGTTCCGCATTGTCATTGTGCGCGACATGTGGCTGACCGGCTTTGACGCGCCCTGCATGCACACCATGTATGTGGACAAGCCGATGAAGGGCCACGGCCTGATGCAGGCGATTGCACGCGTGAACCGCGTGTTCCGCGACAAGGACGGCGGGCTGATTGTCGATTACCTGGGGCTAGCTGACCAGCTCAAGCGCGCGCTGGCGACCTACACCGAGAGCGGCGGCAAGGGCGACCCAACTTACGATGTCGGCAAGGCTGTGGAAGCAATGCTGGAGAAGCACGGCATCGCCTGCAACATGCTGCACGGCTTCAACTGGTCGAAGTGGAAGACCGGCACCAAGGCTGAGTGCCTGCTCATGATTCCCGCCGCGCGTGAGCACATCATGCTGCAGGAGGACGGGAAGAAGCGTTTTGTTCAGGTTGTCACCGAACTGTCCCGCGCGTTCGCCCTGTGCGCCGCAACGGAAGAGGCAACGGAGCTGCGAGACGACATCGCCTTCTTCCAAACGCTTCAGGTAGCGTTCAAGAAACAGCCCGACGAGAACCGCAAATCGCCCGAGCAGATCGATGCCGCGGTGCGCCAGCTTATCTCCAAGGCGATCACGACGGACGGTGAGGTTATCGATGTCTTCACCGCCGCAGGGCTCCAGAAGCCTGATATCAGCATCCTTTCGGACCAGTTTCTGGCGGAGGTGCGCGGGCTGAAGCACAAGAATGTGGCGGCTGAGCTGCTGGAGAAGCTACTGCATGGCGAGATCAAGGATCGCGCCAAGAAGAACGTTGCCCAGGCGCAACTGTTCAGCGAGAAGCTGAAGAAGACGCTGAACGCGTACCACAACCGCGCCATCGCTACCCAGGAGGTGCTGGAGGAGCTGATCAAGCTGGCCAAGGAGATGCACGCTGCCAAGAGCCAGGGCGATGAGCTGGGCCTCAACGAGGACGAGAAAGCGTTTTACTCTGCGCTGGCCACCAACGGCTCGGCACGCGAAATCCTGGGCGACAAGCAGCTAGCCGCCATCGCCGCGGAACTGGTGACGCAGGTGCGCAAAAATGCCAGCATCGACTGGAACCTGCGGGAGGGCGCCAGGGCGAGGATGCGCGTTATTGTGCGGCGCATCCTAAAGAAGTTTGGCTACCCGCCAGACCTGGAGCTGGAAGCGGTGCAGAAGGTGCTGCTGACGGCGTCGGTGCTGTGTGATGAGCTGGTGTAAAGGCGGTACTCTGCCATGAACAAAGACACATGGGTATTAGCAAGCAATCCAAGTGAAGTTTTTTTTGAAACATAAAACTTTTCCTGGATAAGTGGTCTTCGTTTTACTCGTAAATGTATCTTAATTTTGATTCAATGGAGGGCTAGTTGGTGAATGCCTTTTCGCCCTTCAAGGAAAATTTTCGTCTGGGCGCCAAAGCGTCGATAATATATTTGGCATTTTTAGCCCGACCTGAAAGGTATCGGTAGCAAATGATTTACGACGATGAAAAGCAAATGAGATATCTCCAGTGGAAGGAGTTCAAGAAAGAAGAAGCTGACAGGGCGGAGCGTGAAAGGGTTCGAAAAGAACGTCAACAGAAGCGTGCCAGAAGGGAAAAAGCAGAAAAGGAGTACGAGAAGAAGCTTAGGAAGCGCAATCGGTCTAAGCCAAATGTAACGGCAATAGTTGGTACGATACTGCTTGTCTTTTCGGTTGCTTTTTTTCTTATTGCAACCTCTGGCAAAAGCAGTCAGACCGGTGAAGTATTGACCGGCAAGCCTTCCGATATGCCTGATTATTTGTGGGAGCGTACAGTTCGCCAGGTTCAAAGGGGCGCTAACGTTAGCAGATCTGATGCGGAAAAAGCTGCCCAAAGCATTTGGAAAGTAGAGCAGCGTGGCGGATTAGGAGCTAAGCCGTAAATACTCGGTTGTCCCAAATTTTATTGGAAAATTTATCGATCCGGGCGGTGCGTGTTGTTGCATTGGTGGCAGGCTAATTGAGGTAGTGCTAACCCTAGAAAAAGGAAAGAAGTACTGAAATGAGCCCTTCGGATTTAAATATTGGCAACATTTATACCTGGGACGAATTGAGTGACACTTTTGGATTCAAGGCTGAATATCTCACATATGCAGGTGGCATGGTGCCTAGGCCGAATATGGAGGCGCTGCTGCTAATTACCCATCCAAATGGCGGTAAATCGTTCGATTACAACGACTACTGGGAAGGTGCAGACTTAATTTACAAAGGCCGTGGCAAGACTGGCGATCAAAAGCTGCAAGGTGCAAATCTCTATGTCGCAGAGAACACGCACAAGCTGTTTCTTTTTGAAGCTACAGAAGCCTCCAAGGTGTTGAAGTTTCTTGGTCATCCAAAGTGCGTCGAGTATTTTTGGGGTATCGGTTTGGATAGCAATAATAATGAAAGAAGGGAGCTGCGTTTTCGACTTCGATTACCGCAAAATGAGGAAGCATCGTCGCCTGTATTTGAATCTGTTAGTCGTTCAAAATTTTTTGGCGGCGGGGAAAGCGAGGCGCATAAGAAGCTCAAGGAGTATGTCGCTGCTAATCCAGCGGCAATCGGTTTGCCGACCAATGCTGTTGCTGAAATTGAGCATTCATTCAAATCCCCTGACCGAGCTGACTTAGTGTTTACGCTACCTAACACCGCAGGCTGGGTTGCTGTGGAGATTGAACTTGCCGGCACAGAGAACACCCTTGTTGGAGCATGGCAAGCTGTCAAATATCGAACGCTTTTGAGCCTTGAGCATCGACTAGAGATTCCAGATGTCAAATGTCACGCAGTCTTGGTTGCAAACAAAATCCCAAATGTAACGCGAGATTTTTGTCAGCGGTATGGGGTCAATTATTTCGAAATTGGTTTAAAGGGCTAGGTAGTCTTCTATTGCTTTTTGAGTTAAATAGCTATTTTGGTAACAGAACAATTTGATTGTTTTTTGAGTCATTTTTATTTCGATCACGATAGGGCTCAGAGGCAATGGCGACATATTTGCTGACATGGAATCCAGGCAACTGGAATTGGACTAGCAGAAACGAAGACGTCGAGCAGATTCGCAAAAATGGTTTCACTGACTACCGTTGGAGCACTGGTAATACGAAGCGAATTACCAATGGCGATCGAGTTTTTCTTCTGAAGCAAGGCAAGGAGCCGCGCGGCATAATCGGCGCTGGCTATACCCTGTCGCAAGCTCCATTTTATCGTGCGCACTGGAATGATCCGGAGAAGGAAGCCTTATACGCTAAATTTCGTTTCGAGGTGCTGCTTGCCGCCGATGAAGAACCGCTGCTGATTTCCAAGCTCAATACTGGCAATTTGAAGGACGTTGAATGGAGCCCGCAGGGGAGTGGTACTTCAGTTTTTCCCGAAGCGGCTGCTGAACTGGAAGCGGTTTGGCGCGAATTTCTAAGGCAACGCGGGTATTCACCTTTTGAATCAGCCGATGAAATTGCTGGACCTGAGCGATTTATTGACGGAGCAGGCCGGCAAATAACTGTGAATGCGTATGAGCGCGATCCCAGAGCACGGCGCGCATGCATTGAGCATTTCGGCGCAGTTTGCGTTGTTTGTGACTTGGACATGGCGGCCAGGTACGGAAATCTTGGCGCCGGCTACATTCACGTGCATCATCTGCTTCCGCTAAGCGAAGCAGGTGGAAGGTATGAAATCAATCCAACCAAAGACCTTATACCGGTTTGCCCAAACTGCCACGCAATGCTTCACCGGAGAAAACCACCATTCACTGTTGGTGAGCTGAAAAAACGATTGCGGCCCTGAATGGGCTTGAACATCTCCGCCATCGCATTTCAGTAATGCTGTGCTAGTTCAAGTTTCGGCAAACAGGTGCGAGATTTTTTCGAATAACCCATTGGGAATGAGCCGTGAAAGAGATACTTGGCAAAGCAAAAACTGTCAGAGAACTACTCAAAGGTGTCAAGTATTCGATCGATTATTACCAGCGCGAATACAAATGGCACGAAAAACAAATACGCGAGCTCGTGGATGACCTTGTCGGTAAGTTTCAGGAAGGCTACCAGCCCGAACATTCGCGTAACAAAGTAGGCGATTATCCACATTATTTTCTTGGCTCGATCATCATTAGCAAAAAGGAAAACACAGGTTATATAGTTGACGGGCAGCAGCGACTAACGAGCCTTACTCTACTCTTGCTGCTACTTCGAAATCTGCAAAAAGACCGCCCTGATGATGTAAAAGTGAATGTGGATGAGCTTATTTACTCCACGCGCTACGGCCAGAAATCATTCAATCTGGATGTGGAGGAGCGCATTCCTGCAATGGTCGCCCTCTTCGATGGCCAGCTATTCGAGGTTGCAAATTACCCCGAGTCGGTTCAAAACTTGGTGGCGCGTTATCGGGACTTGGAATCCTGTTTTCCGGTAGATCTTCGGGAAGGCGCATTGCCTTACTTTGTGGACTGGCTTCTCGAAAATGTACATCTTGTGGAAATCACTGCATATTCTGACGACGATGCGTACACAATCTTCGAAACAATGAACGATCGGGGACTGTCACTAAGTCCAACGGATATGCTCAAGGGTTATCTTTTGGCCAATATGGATGAAGCCAAAAGGACTGCTATTAACCAACTGTGGCGGGGGCGAATTCGAGCGCTTAATGACGCCGGCAAAGAGGTAGAGGCGGACTGCTTCAAGGCATGGCTTCGAAGCCAATATGCTGAGAAAATACGCGAACGGAAGAAGAATGCCCGTCCAGAGGACTTCGACCGAATTGGTACGGAGTTTCACCGCTGGGTTCGCGATGCTAGTGCGGATATTGGACTTACAAATTCAGACGCTTTCTACCGTTTCGTTCAGCGAGATTTCAATTTCTACAGCCGTGTCTATCTGCGCTGCATTGAGGCCTGCGAGACATTGACGCCAGGGCTGGAACCGATTTTCTATAACGCCTTCAACGGATTTACTCTCCAGCACATCCTACTTCTAGCGCCGCTGCGGCCGGATGATCCTGATCCGATCGTCAACCGGAAGCTTTGGTTGGTCGCCCGGTTCATCGACATTCTCCTGGCATGGCGTCTGTGGAATTATCGGCTGGTTGGCTACAACAACATGCAATACGCTATGTTCCTGGTGATGAGGGACATTCGTGGCCTCGGGGTGGATGAGCTTGCCGAAAAGCTTCATTCCAAGCTGGCTGAGGAGCCCGAAGATTTTATGCGTCCAAGTGAATATCACTCATCCGATACCGGCTTCTCAATGCACCAGCAGAATCGGCGTTTCATCCATGGGATGCTCGCCCGAATGACAGACTATGTGGAAACCCAATCTGGCCTGCATTCAAGATTTATGGAATATGTAAGTGCCAATGGTACGACTCGCTACGAGGTCGAGCATATCTGGGCAAACAAGCCCGATCGCCACACTGATGAATTCGGCCACACATCAGATTTTGCCCGGCACCGCAACCGGATAGGTGGCCTGATTCTGCTGCCCAAAAGCTTCAATGCAAGTTACGGTGACCTTCCATATTCGGAGAAGCATCTTCATTACAACTCACAGAACCTGCTGGCCCGAAGCCTTAACCAGCAGGCTTATGAACACAACCCGGGATTCAGGCAGTTCATCGAAGGCAGCGGTCTGCCCTTTCGGCCACACGAACAGTTCAAAAAGGCAGATCTGGACGCCCGCTGCGACCTTTATCGCGAGCTCGCGCAACTTGTCTGGAATCCGAAGGATCTTCTGCAGTGAAGTAAAACATGCGGCTGTGTTTGACGAGGGAATTGCCCAAGACAAACAACTGCCACGTACTATCCAAGATGCCCTGGAAATTATTCCGAAGCCTGTGCGGCTTGTCGGCGCCGTTGTCGATCCGCCATGAAATCCAGGCGTTCCTGAACGCTGTGCTTCGCGATGTAATTCGCCGTCGTTGCGAGGCTCGAATGCCCAAGTTGTGCCTGAAGTGCCGCCAGTTTCATTCCTTCGCGTTCTGCGAGCGTTGCGAAGCCATGCCGTAAGCCATGCACATGAACCCGCTGTTCAATTCCAGCCTTTTTGGCCAAACGCGCTACCGTGGCGCGCATCAGGGCGCTGCTGACTGGCTTACCCTTCGTTCCGCGGGAACCGCCAAGAGCATTTAGCTGGGTGGACTCGGTGATGCCACAGATAACCGGGCTACGATTCGTGATCCCAAGGTTCTCGCGTTTTTCAAGCCAACGTTCAAGATAAAGCCGGAACTCCAAGTCCAGCGCCACCTGGCGGCTTTTGTTGCCCTTCCCGCTGACAATCTGAATGACAACGCCCTCTATGCTTCGGGAAATGTCTCGCGGCTTCAACTGCAGCGCCTCGCGGCACCGGAGGCCAGCACCGTAGGTTATGGCGATAAATGCCGCGTTTCTTGCGCCGGCCGCGCCTTTGCCGCAAACGGCTAGCAACTGTTTGGCTTCATCCATTGAGACGGCGCGACCGGGGCGACGATTTGGCTTTTTCTCAGGCATTTCGGGCCTCGAAAACTCAATAGTTGCGATTTTGTGTATTTGTGCAACTATATGCTGATGCCTGCCCTTTTGGAATCAAGATTCGCAACTATTTTTGATAAACGGGAAGTTATTCCTCAGGTTTTCCAATTCTTCTTTCAATGCATGTCGAATTACGTAATCAATATTGGACCTGTAGCCCACTTCGCATAGGGCCCGGGGACTTCGATTGCCGGTTACAGGATTACCGGAAAAAATTATTTCATGAAATATAAGGAGATATGAAGCCGCTTGAGCTTTGATTGGTGGGCATCCGCTGTCTAGTAGTTGACTTTTATTTTTGGGGTCCGATTGGTCGCTTTGGCATCAAGTCGGCTGGCGGAGTCCAGCCAGTTTCGGCGAGTGAAAGGCGAACATCGGGGTCACCTGGCTTGATGATTAACGGATCCCCGCCTTCACCCATGATGATTGAAAGCTTTCCAGAACGAACGTCTTTCTCAAGATTACGGTGAAATGCCATCCGCGCCATAGGGTTTATTGGCAATCCTTTTGGGTTAACCAATTTTTGTTTAATGTTGGCGTTTTTGTCTACGGGCTCGGGCTTGATTTGAGGGGCAACAAGGCCTTCGCCGAATCCTTCTGCTGCTTCTGGGTCAAAAATGCATTTGCCGGATGGCGTTAAGCACTCTGGAGAATTAAAGTCGTTCCATTCCTCAATTTCAAAAGGGCTCATTCCTGCCGCCAAGGGTAATCCCATTTGATTTAGGATACGAGCCTTATCCCGAAGTTTGAGGTACCTTGCACGTGCCTCAATAAATGCTCGATCATCCCTGACAGCCCTCAAGAGGGCAGGGCCGCGCACGTTTACTAAATCTTCAGGTTTCGGGCGCAAGGGTTTGAATTCAGGAAAGCCTTGGGCATCTAATCCTCGAACGTTGCCGTGGCGCGGATCAATTTGCCTCCTTTCAGCCTCACGCAATTGTTCCTCCAGGTTTTTGTTTTGAGGCGCCGGTGCAGGTGGTTGGGCTTGTCCGGGCTTTTCCCGTGGGAGATCTGGAGGGCGATTTTTTATTAGTTCTTCTACATGCTTCCTGATCATTTCTTTCGCAGCTTCCCGGTACTCGGGAGGCCATTTATATGCATCATTAGTTTCGAATTCCTGTACTGCGAGAGATTGGACGAACTCTCGGAATTCTTCCTCATTTTTCGGGAAACCCTTTTGAGCGACCTTATTCGGATTGATTTTCGGTGAAGGTGGCAGGCTTGCTTGAATAGGATCAGGAGGCTTTATTGCCCGATTATTTTGATCCGCAGGTTCTTTGTTATTCGCCGCAACACGCTTGCCGGGGAATTGAATTTCAAATTCTGAATTAAAGAATTGACTTGATACTAAAAGTTTGTCGCCCGGGAAAATTAGGCCATCAAGTTTGCCGGACTTGAGTGCTCCAACCGTGTCGCCGATAAAATCAAGCTTTCCATTGCCCGGAACAGCTACCAGTGTCTTTGTTCCAACAGGAGTACCTGATCTAATAATTGAGCAAGAAACGGTTGTCTGCTCTGCTCGTTGATTATGAAAAACAACAGAAAAATGGGGTTCCTTTACCAAAGGATTTGGAGTGCAAAGTAAAACTTCATATTCCAAGGGGATTCTGTTTAACTTCCCGACGCCCTTAACTGCTTCATCTTTCGATTCGGGACCACCGCTTATTGGCTGTTTGTTTA
>Ga0315906_10002700_pt1 | contig 24319 bp, 64 predicted proteins | sample LakEriMetagenome_4_FD_203526 | JGI IMG/M metagenome (GOLD analysis project Ga0315906, IMG submission 203526) | Freshwater fungal communities from buoy surface, Lake Erie, Ohio, United States - Buoy 2 MA122 | ecosystem: Environmental > Aquatic > Freshwater > Lake > Lake biofilm | place: USA...
CATGATTGGTGCCAAAAAACTCGCGCAACTTAAGTTTGGCACAGATGATATAGACAGTTTAGTTAGCCAGGGTCTATATGAAATAACAGATAATTGGTATGATAAAAATTTAAGAATAAATGATCACAAAATTGCCAACATCTTAAAAAAAAGATGCCAAGAGTTGTTTGACTTCAGAAAAGATATTCAATTTAATGGATGCGGCACAATACAAAGACAGTACGAGGGAGTGCCGTTAAAAGATCATGTAGATAATCATACGGACCCATCTCTAGAGTATGCCGTAGTTTTCTATTTGAATGATGAATATACCAACGGAGAAGTATTTTTTGTTAATCAAAAAATAGAGTTGCGACCTCCAAAAAATTCTATATTAGTATTCCCTACGAGCGAAAACTGGAGGCATGGGGTGAATTCTCCAGGTCCAGGCCCACATAGATATGTTATACCCGGCTTTGTTTCTAGAAAAAATTTCTGGAAAAAGCACAAGAAGAATAGGTATAATGTAAATAAGACAATAGAAGATACTAATCTCTAGGAGATATAATGACAGGCAAAAACGTCATTGACTACTATAAAGAGTGGGAAACAGATCAGATAAAGGCCGACCTTGATACCCGCAGGCTTTCCTACGCTGTGGCCTTTGAGAATCTATCTGGTGATTTTAACAAGGCTACTGGAATTAGAAATGCCAATGCATTTATGGCTAAGGAGTGCTGGATCATTGGAAATAAGAAGTGGGATAAGCGCGGCGCAGTAGGAACTCAACACTACAACCACCTTAAGCATTCTCCGTCACTTGATGACCTTTATCTTAACAATAGTGATATCAGACAGATGAGGTGGGTGGCAATTGATAATGTTCCAGGCGCGATCCCTCTTAATCAGTATGAGTGGCGCAAGGATTCCTTCATCATGTTTGGAGAAGAGCAAAGAGGTATCTCTCCTTTCGCTCTTGGAATGGCTGATGATATAGTCTCCATTCCCCAACTTGGCAGCGTAAGAAGTCTTAATGTTGGTACGGCTAGCGGCATTGTAATGTATGACTATGTGACAAAAATGGGCATGGTATAATTAAGTATGGCTGAAAAAACTTATGCACCTACTGATGGTATGGCTTCGGCTGCCCGTAGAGCGCTGAAATGGAAGAAAGAGGGCAAGCGCGGTGGTACAAGAGTAGGTCTGGCTAGAGCGAATCAACTAGCCAATAAAGAGTCTCTGTCTGCTTCTACGGTATTGAGAATGTATAGTTTCTTCTCCCGTCATGAAGTAGATAAGAAGGCTAAGGGTTTTAGTTCAGGAGAAGAAGGTTTCCCAAGCCCAGGCAGAGTGGCCTGGGATCTTTGGGGCGGGGATGCAGGAGCATCCTGGTCTAAACAGAAGAGAGATTCTATAATGAATGACAGAATGAATAAGTCAATATGGTCTGGAGTTTTCTTCCCAGCAGATGAGCCTGCACTGGTAGATCTTACAGAAGAAAATGACGCGCCACTAGATGAGCCAATTGTTGAAGAGGTAGTTGCTGAGACTCCAGCAGTTGTTGAAGAACCAGCACCAGCAATTGAAGATAATACAGTTGAAGAAGAAACTGTAGAAGAAGTAATTGAGGAAGCAGTTGTTGAAGAAGTTGTGCCTGAAGAGCCAGCCTCAGAAGAAGAGCCAGTTGTAGATGCTCCAGTAGAAGAAACTGTAGCGCCAGAGGTTTCTGAAGAAGCCCCTGCTGAGTAATTAATCGGAGAAATGTAATGAGAATCCTTGTCGGCGGTAGCCGTAACTGGGTAGACTATAATGAAATAATGCGTAAGATGACAGTAATACTAGACAAGTGGGTATCGACAAATCCCAACGATAAAAAGATTACTTTTGTTCATACGGCATCTACCCCAGCGGAAAATATGGTTACTGAATATATTGGTAAGGTAGAGAGACTACTTAAGCAGAAGGGCTACTCTATCGATGAGCAGTTGTTTAGGCCTAAGAAAATTTCAGATAGTTCTGCCGTGCAGATGTATGATCTTGCTAGCCTTAATATTGATAAGGCGATATTTTTTGTCAGGGATTCTTGCAAGAAAACCACTTCCCTTGCTAATATAAGTAGTGCAATGGAAATTCCTACGGAGATTGTGAAAGGGTGATGATGATGCCAAAAGGAGATCTTTTCTCGGCTATCGCGGCGTGACCAGAAGTACTTGGACCTAGCGCTAAACGTGGCCCAGTCTTCTGAATGTCGAATGAAGCACGGCGCAGTAATTGTTAGAGGCGGTAGTGTGATTAGTGTTGGAATTAATAAGAAGCGAAATCACCCCACCGTTGTTTCATCAGAACATATCAAGACACACTGTTCTGTACACGCAGAGATTGACGCTTTGCGTAAGGTGAGAAACCCAAAGGGCGCTACGCTTTATGTGGCAAGAGTAAATAAGCGGGGGCAGGATAGGTTGTCGCGCCCTTGCGATAGATGCCACAAGGCAATTAACGACGCGGGTATTCGAAAGGTAGTTTATACATGAGCGATCTAGATAATATTACAGCAATACTAGATGGTATTAGAGAAGAACTTGCAAGAATACGAATAGTTCTTGAGCAAGACGCATATAAAAAATCAATGATTCTACAGAAAGCAAATGATGAAAACTCTTACACTAGATTACAATAAGGCTCACGGCTTTATTGAGAGTAATTCCCATCGTGGGTATTCCTGGGATGGATGGGATGTTGTTCGTTGGGTTCCTAACCCTTCAGGATACACATCAAAAGACGGTTCTTTTAAGAACGGTCAGTGGGGCATTTCTTTCCGATTCCCCGTACAGAATGACGGAACTTGGAAGGTAAAGGTTCCTTCAAATGTCGAATATAATTGATGAACTTGGACTAGACGCAGATAATCTAAAGTGGTACCAACTTGCTGCATGTATTAATGCAGATATCAATATGTTTTATGATGATTATGAAACAGATAAGCATCTAGCAGCACAAGTTGATGAGATGTGTCTACACTGTCCAGTAGCCAAACAATGCTATAATGAAGGTGTAAATAATAAAGAGCGCGGGGTCTGGGGAGGAGTTTACCTAGACCTAGGTAGAGTTGATAAAGAGTATAATTCTCATAAGACACCAGAAATTTGGAAGAGGCTGAAGTCAATACATGGATCAAGTATTCTACACAAAAGAGATGGCTAAGGCTATACGAGAGGTTAAGCCTCCCTTTACTGGTATCAAATTAGATATCAGAAAGAGGCCTAATTATATCGCATTGACAGTCCATGAGGATAATATCATGGAGTTCTCAGAGTCTAAGCGTATGCAAGTCATGGAGTACTTGCTTCAAGTAAGGACTATGATTCAGAACTTTGGCGTTAGATGCGAGATAGAGGGCATAAAATATGTCTAAGAGATCTATACACAACTTTATTGTTTATATACCAGATGAGAAATGCTACGGGGTAACAGAAAACCTAGGAGCATTTACAAGTCTGGTAAAATATAATAAAGACGGTATAGAATTTAAAGTGACATTACTTAATGAAGACATTATATTTTTAGAAGACATTGCAATCGGAATAGAGGAAGAAGAAATTTAATGGTATGTTATTCATGTGGTCAGCCTAAAAGTGAATTGACCCCGAAGAAGTCCTCCCTTTTAAGCGGCATGAATTTGCTTCTTTGCAAAAAGTGTATAGAATCTAAGTATGAGCCACGATGGATCATTATTCTTGCGGGTAGAAAGTTCGGCCCAGAAACAGTAAGGGAGTATGTGATTCGTCATAGATATGTCGGTAAAGAAATCGCAGCAAGTGAACTTATCTCCTAACAGCAAATGTCAGGATGTAATAAATCAAATAAACATCATCACTGCCAACATAAAGGCGGGGAACGCTACTGATAAAGACTTTACCGTATGCAAAAGACTATCAAGTAAGTTAAAGAAGTTACTAAATAATGTTAATGATATAGATGATTTCTATAGATGGCTTGGCCTAGAAACTATAGAAATGTCCAAATATATATGTTCTAAGTATGCTCACAAGAACTCCAATGATAAAATAGATATATAGTCTGTCTGAGGAGTGGAGTAAGACGAACATCCCAACTGAAGTTCTAATAGCACTAGTAGGAATCTTTGCAGCCCTATTTACAGGATCAGCCGCAAAGATATTTGACTATAGGCTGGGTAAGGTAAAGCATGACTTTGAGAAAGACATTCAATTAAGAATGACTGAGTTAGAAGAACTTAAAGTCTTAAAAGAAGAGTTAGAAAATAGAAAGAATGAAATAAAACAATTAGAAGATCAATTAGATGAATGGAAAGGTAAGTACTACGAAATGCTTGAACATCTAATTAATCTTAAAGGCCAACTAGATAAATAGATTTAGGTGATAGCATGACATGTATTGCAGCCATAGCGTATAACGGAATGGTATACATGGGCGGGGATTCTGCGGCAGCAGATGAAAATAACCAACTTATATCCACTAGAAAAGAACCTAAGGTATTTATTAAAGACGATTATCTAATTGGTTATGCTGGAAGTTTTAGGTTTGGTAAAGTTATTGAGCATATCTTTATCCCACCCAAGCCAGATTTTAAAAATCTAGATAAATTTCTTAATACTATTTTTATAGATGCCCTAAGAGAATGTGCTGAATCATCTAAGATAGACCCAACAACCGAAGAAGACTCCTCAGAATTATTGATTGGCGTGGGCGGTAGACTGTTTGAATTCTGTAATGATTGGCATATGGGAGAAGATTCTAATGACTTTAATGCCATAGGGTCAGGAGCATCATTTGCCATGGGATCTTTATATTCTACTGGACGAATTAGATCTCCTCATGCTAGAATAAGAACTGCATTGCAAGCAGCAGAGAAATTTTCTCAAACCGTAAAGGGTCCGTTTACTATCTTAGGGAAGTAATATGTTCGATGTTAGGGGTCTTCCAACTCCTGAATGTCCCGCGTGTGGAAGTTGGCTTCTAAAGGTATGCCTTCATCTAGACGAAGAATATAATATCGCAGGCTATTTACTTGACGCTGAGTGTGCCAATTGTGGTACACTTCTTACTATTGCAACCCCCATTGACCACCCAGACTATGAGGAAACTCTATGAAAACCGCAGTCATATTCGACATGGACGGCACACTAGCAGATGTGTCGTCTATTCGTCATCATCTAAATAAATATGATGCTACCAAGCGCAGGGTGGTTAAGCATTTTAATGACTTTCATGCTGAATCAGTTAATGTTCCCGCACATAGCCATGTAGTAAATGCTGCACAGATTGCTAAGATGCTTGGTCATGCTGTTTTAGTTGTTACCGCCCGTAAGCATATGTGGAGAAACCATACTGCCTGGTGGCTAGCCATGCATGATGTTCCTAGCGACATGCTAATGATGCGCGGTGACGAGGACAACAGGAAAGATTACGAAGTGAAGAAAGACATGCTTGACACTATTCGTAAGGCTTATAATGTTATTCATGCATGGGATGATAATCCTAGTATTATTAAACTTTGGGCGGAGGAAGGTATTCCTACTACCGTCGTTCCTGGATGGGAAGATAAATGATCATTCGTAATGCCGCTAAGTGCGCCAAGTGTGGTGATGTAATTCAGTCCACCCACCGCAACGATTTTGTTGAATGTGAATGTGGGGCAATTTTTGTAGACGGTGGAAATGAGTATATGAGGGCTGGCGGCGCTATGGAAGACTTTATTCCACTGTATGTATCTACCGATAAGCCATTTGTACCAGAATCAGCACATCTAGAGCATACTGATATTATCCTAGCCGCACATCATTCTAGTACCTGCGCGGGTCAACAATGCGCCCTGCACAAGAGAACTGATCATGAGATGAGGGGTTGGCAACAAGGATTGGAAATGGTTAGGTCAGTATTCGTAATTACTAGAATCTGCCCACACTGGTTTATTCATACTGATCCAGATGATTTCTATGTATATGATTTTGAATGGTGTCATATCTGTAAGCCTAAGCATAAGGAAGTAGTCTTCTGATGAGTTATTGCAGATTCGGCACAGCCGATGCCTACATATTTGATCATGCTAATTTTGGTATTGTATGTATGGCATGTGCCCTGATGCCAGTAACAGGAGAAAATGATCCATTCCCTGATACTTTCGTGGCAGGACATGATAGGCAGAAGATGCTAGATCATATTGAAGAACATCGTGACGCAGGGCATAACATTCCCTTTGAGGTAGACCTAAGACTTAGGAAAGAAATAGAGCATATCCCATCATGTCCATGTAATCGTGCAGACGAGCGTGGTTGCTATTTGATAGGTGCAAAAGATAATAAGTGTATAGCATGTGAGTGTGATGAAAATGAATAGAAAAGACTGGTATATCGGTCCACTACACGTTATAATTAGAGGGTACAACGATGACCCACAGTACGGAACATTGTTGTGGGGTAACAGGGATAAAACCCTTGATATCTGGTTTAACAGGACTTTAATCACTTTTAGAAGGGCAAATCCATGGTGATCCACGACCCGCTGTGTTCTGTAGTTTCTGGATGTGATATCTGTGGACCTTATACCGATGAGTTATGTTGTGAGTGTCCTATTATTAGTAAAACGAGAGAAGATGAGCGGCGGCAGGCGGTAGAAAGAGTTCGTGTAAAAAAGGGAAAATTCCCTAGCACGAGACTTGACTGGGATACTATAGTCATTGCTGTACTTGATGGAACAAAGTTGAGACTATCTAAGAAGGAATTAAATGAGCGAGCATGACCCACTATGTCCTTATAAGCCATCGACAATACAATGCAATAAGGATCATGAATGCAGTAGTGGGATTATTATTCCTGAATCTGAAGTAAAGTGCCAATGTGATTTAATAGAAGCCGTAAGGAATGTATGATATGTCTTCAATTACTTTAATTCCCTATAACAATCATTATTATATTAACCATAGAGATGACCAGGGCAAAGAGAAATGCTTGGGAAAAATTCCGTCATATTGCTTGCAAACAGCCGTGTGGTTCTATACACTAGAGAACATGGACGTATTCGTATTGGAGGATAACATGGACGCAATTGACGACTACTTTGAGCAGAAAATGAAGGATATCAAGTAATGCAGGTGTTTCTCCCAGAGCGTAACTTCTCTGAATCTGCTTCTGTACTAGATCAGAAGCGCCTTGTCAAGCAGTTGCTTGAAGGTAGGCAGATCATGACGATTCTTGTTGGCGAGAATAAAAGTAACGCCTGGGTAAACCACCCTGCTGTTCGTATGTTTAAAGGGCACCATGCAGCGCTTTACTCGTACCTTTTTGCGATTAGAACCGAAATGGAAAATCGCGGGTATAAGTGGGAGAATAACTGGGCAGAGATTGAGCGCATGATGCATAACAATTATCAGACCTATTCCCTGCCAAAATGGATGCAGGATGAGAGTACAATTACTAGCGTAGTAATTACTCATCGTGGTAGACTATATGAAAAGGCACCAGAATTGTACCCACAATATATTGCTGAGTATCAGTTCTACCGCAACCATGTGTGCTGTGATAGGTGTACCTATCATTGGCCCACGCATAAACTTATATGGAATGAGGAACTGTGAATTTTAGTGTAGGAGATGTTGTAGATTTTACTGACTCCACTACTGGATTTGTCTACCGTGGAGTTATTATTGATCATGTTCCAGGTAGAGATACCCGTGACTTAGGTAAAAGCAGCCCACTTAGGGAGTACCTCATGAAGTTTGACTACCCTTGGTATGGATATGATCGCGGCTGGGTAGCGAAAGAGGAACTAACTATGGTCAGATTTGCAAAGAATAGCCCGACAGTAACATATACATCTAGTACATGGACTAATAAGCCACTTAACGATAAGGAAAACATTAAGGTGACAGCATCAAATACTATTAATGAATCTACAATTAGTGAAACTCCTGAGCGCCCCTGGACACCATACTATGTAACATCCGATGAGTTCTTTGACATTCTTAAGATAGCCTTTGATGACACCTATGGTTCTAAGCACCGCTGGCATCCAGAGGACATGTATGTAAATGTCTCTTGTGTCCTAGAAGTAGTTTCAAATACCCTCGCCAATATGGTACGAATCAAGGCGGGTAGAGAATTGCAGGGAGTAAAAGAGCCGTGACTCCAGAACAGTATGTAGCCAATGCACTTATGAAAGTATGGTTTAAGAAAGGCCATAGCGATAAGGAGTGGCTTGAGTCAGATGACGGTAAAGCATGGCTGGAGATCTCTCTCCTTGATGCACAGGTGGCAGTAGACGCCTATCAGGAATGGATTAGAATTTACGGAGATGATCTAAAGTAATGTATATCAACTGCTGGCAGTGCAAGGAACAGGTCGATGCAATTTCAGCAGAGAAATATGTCTATCGTAATGTCATCCGTCAGATGGAAGACATGCTATGTGATTGGGCGCGGGAGAATGGAAACAACTGTGACTCCTATGACCATGACGACTGTAGAGTTTTACAAGTACTAATACAGGAATATAAGGGAAGACTATGAAACTAAATGATTTAGAAGATATTGTAAGTCTCGTAGCAAAGGACTTCTTTGACTACAAGAATCCAGGATTCTCAGCAGTAGATAATCCTAAGAGTGTTCAGACAGCAATTGATGATACAGCATTTATTATTAATAAGTTTATCGGTTATTTTAATCAACTAGCAGAAGGTGAAGTAAATGACGCAAGATGAAATTAGTGATCTCCTCCGCGATCTAGAGTCTGCTAGCAAGGACATTAAAAAGCAGACTGGTGGCAAGGGCGGCGAGGGGTCAGAAAAGAAGTATGGAATCGCCTACGCTGCTTGTGTAAAGGCAGGAATCAAGCCTCCACTACGCAGTAAGTACCGCTAGATCTAAGATTAATCCTCTGATGTTATACTGAAAGGGGAGGTGAAGTTATGCTTAATGAAAATAATGTAAGCATGTATGATTATTTAAACACTCGTTTAGATGATATGTATAAAGCATTTGGTCAAAGGTTTGAATCTAACGAGCGTCAGGTAGATCGGGCAGAACGTTCTTTAAATGAAAGATTAGCGTCTGTTAATGAATTTAGGTTAGTTCTGACTGATCAGCAAAAACTTTTAGTAAATAGAACAGAGTACAAGGATCTGATAGATCGGGTAGACCGCCTAGAATCTAGGGTAAGCCTGTCAGAAGGTCGTGGCAAAGGAATATCTGCCAGTTGGGGGTATTTAGTAGGGGCCATTGGTCTGATCGTAGGATTTATAACAATATTTAGTATAGATATAATATAACTAGCCCGTATGCATAGCATACGGGTTTAGTTATTTTTGACCAGTCAATTATTTTTTGACCAATAAATGATTAGACGATTGTCCTATTTACGAAGATTATGTGGATTTCTATGTTATAATTAATATATAGGCACCCCATTCCTATACAAATAAAATATAAGGAGATTTAGGGGTGCCAGAAAATACCAGAAACTTAATAATTTGGATCGTTATTGCAGCAATATTTACTATTACTGTAGGAGCGATACTTTTCATGTTTAATAGCAATGCAAATGCGGGTGGCGGCAAGGTTAGAATATGCCACGCCACCGCTTCAGATAAAAATCCATATGTAAATATAGAAATAGATGCATCAAGTATTGAGAATCCTAATGATAAGAAATATTTGAATGGACACGGAGATCACGAAAAGGATATTATTCCTCCGTTCACATTTGGAGAATCAGAATTTTTGGGGTTAAACTGGGACGATACAGGTCAAATGATTTGGAAGAATGACTGTAAGGTTGTTATTCCAGAGCCAACACCTAGTCCCACTCCAACGGAGCCAACACCAACACCGACTCCAACGGAACCAACTCCAACGCCAACACCAACGGAACCAACACCGACTCCAACACCAACGGAGCCTACGCCAAATCCGACTGAGCCAACACCAACGCCAACGGAGCCTAATCCAACTCCAACGGATATTCCAGCAGGCGGCGGGGGCATGGCGGTGAAAGTTCCTGCTTTAAAATAAAGGCTTCCATCGTCCCAGTTGGAGTAACATCCAGCAATTCAATGGAAATACCAGAAGACATATCGAAGGTAGGCTGGTATAAATATAGAGCGGCCCCTGGCTCTAATGGGGGGTCTACAATCCTCGTGAGTCACCGCGATGGAGTGGGTCCAGAGCCAGGGGCTTTCTATAAACTAGAAACGCTTCAAATGGGGGATGAAGTGTTCGTTTCTAATAACAATTATACAATAAAATATTCCATATCGGACATTTTTTTGATCAAAAAGTCAAAATTATTTAAAAAGTCTGATCTAATTTTTGATGACGATGGAGCGCCAAAATTAGTTATGATCACATGCGGCGGCGGATATGATTTTGAAAAACTCTCATATAAGAAAAATGTTATAGTAATAGCAAAACCCTTGGCTATATCAAATACTCTAGGGTATACTAATAAATATAAAACTTCTTCATGAGAGAAAGAGAAATTAGTGAAAAGTCCATGCACCAGCCCTAAGCATTCTGAGTACTCATGCCTCATAAAGTGGGGAGTAAGCAGTAAAAAGTTTGGTGTAGATAAGTGGTGTAATGGATGCATAGAACATCATAATAAGTCTCATATAGTGCAGGAATACCTGAAAAATATACCCGCGAATGAGCCGAAAAAGAAGAACAGGAAAGCCGCATGAGAAAGTTCGCCATAGTAACAGGCCGTTGGTACGGCGTATGGGCGTGGATTTGGTATGCAGATGTAATGCAGGAATCAGATGATGTGCCATATCGTACATTTAATGCTCTGTCAAAGAAGGGGGCATTGAGAAAGTCTCGTCGTTATATTCGTAGACTTACTTCACCCATTGAAGATAAAAAAGCATCTGTTTATGTGTATGATGAAAGTACACTTAAATTGGATGAGATTGAAATATGAATGTAGTTTATCAAGATAACTTCCTTACTCCAGAAGAGATCGAATTCTGCCTGTCATTTTATGACAAGATAGATAAAGAGATTGGCTGGGAATCTAGCGAAATAGATTTCTGGGAGGGAAGAGTGTTCGATGTGTCCAACATCATGGACAAGTTGGGTGACAGGTCTGCATACGGATCATTCATTAAGATCTTAAAGCGTATGCAGGATTTTATCATGTCACAGTTCGATCTCACTGAGACCGTATACCCAGACACCATGCAGTTGGTCAAGTGGATGGAGGGTTCTTATCAGCCCCCCCACGCTGACAATGCAGAGTTAGATGGGACAGACAATTATACGCCGTGGCGTCTATATTCTGGGATTTTATATCTCAATGATGACTATGAAGGCGGTCAGACGTACTTTAGCAACTATGATTATGAAGTAGAGCCCAAGGCGGGTCGTATTGCTATTTTCTATGGTGATCTTGATCACGAACATGGTGTGAGAGAGATCACAAGCGGGGAAAGAAAGACCATTGTCACCTTTTGGTGCCATGCATTTTTAAATAAATCACTTAGGTTAGGATAATTATGTTTAGTTTTGTAGGAGATGCCGTCAATTCGGTAGTAGATAGAATTGTAGATTGGGTTTTACCTCTGGATGAGGATATCTGGAAATGGCATGATGAAGATGGCGAGATTAATTAAGTATCTTCTCTTCTTGGTACTGGTATTTGTTCTCACATTTACCTGTACAAGTCTCACTCTTAAATCAAATAGAAAGCACTACAGACGAAATGATGCACAAATACTTCACAGAAATAAGTACCAAGTCATCCACGCTCTCTGAGTATTTTAAATCTGGAGAGGCTAGGGAGGCTCACCTGTCTGGATATATTGGGTGGGATGGATTCCTACTGGAACCAGATATTTATTTGTCAGAGCCCTTCCTAGAGGCCATAAACGAGCAATTTCCTATTAGGTTCGGAGGCATCATAAAAATGGCTCCCAGGATGGTATACAAGTGGCATCAAGATCGTGACAGGAAGGGCGGGATAAATATGCTCCTTACTGCTAATGATAGTAGCCATTGTCTATTCACAGCACATGATAGTGAAGAAACCTTGCAGTTAGAAGTATCAGAGTTGTACTATAAAGAAGATACGTTCTACTTGTTCAATACCCAAGAACGTCATATGGTATTGAATCTAGATAAGCCAAGGTATCTATTTTCTATTGAGTTTGAGGATCATCCTCCGTATGGAGCATTAGTGAAATGGGCAAATAAAAATGGATGGACAGATGAGTCAAAATAGTGAGCCATCTACAGATGGTTGTCTCACCACATTTCTGGGCGGGTGCTTTACGATTACCCTTATCAGTATAGTAATAGTAAGTATACTAGGATGGATCTTCACATGAACACAAGACAGACAATAGGATGGATTCTTTACTCTTTGGGCTGTATTATTGTCGCCATTACTTTGGGTGAATTGCTTAAACTTGTGTATTAATCTGTGGATAAGTTGTGCATAACTTATTACAAAATGTGGATAACACCCTACACATATATAAATAATATGTTAGGTGTAATGGGGCCACATACCCCCGCCATCGTAATGTCAAGGAAAATGGGACACTTTTATATAATTCCAAGGAAATATCCCACCATTTTATTTAATTATGGGATATTCTGTAAAATTCTGGGAAAAAATAGGGTCCATCGTAATATGCCCAAAAGTTATCCACAGTTGTGGATAAAATGTGGGCGGGATGTGCAAATGGTATCCTATCTATTGGTTATATAGTAGTGTAAGGGTATTATTACATGATAGGATAGTAAGGATATCATCACATTCCCGCCAATTTATCATTTGTAGAATTTATCCCACATCTATAATAAGTTACCCATTGTGTAAATAATCTGACACACTATGTACATGTGGATAACTTGTGGATAATATCGCAGAATTTCTGCGAATTTTTTTATGCCGTCGTAATGTCTAATAAATTAAAAATATCGGGCTACCCCGGAAAATTCTGGGAAAAAATATGATCCTTCGTAATATGCTTGACAAAATAAAATAGGCGGGGTGCCCCGCCCCTACCTATTTGTCAAGTAGAAATTGGACGAAGGAAGTAATTTTTTCATCTGTCCAGGTTGAAGATGCGGCACACTGGGAGGCAGGGAAAAGAATATCAAACTGAATAGCCTTCTCTGCTGACCATTCATAATTCTTTACCATGTTATCCCTCACGCTAGGAGATGAGGAGTTGGAGATAATAGAGAGTGCCTGCTCCCTAGTCATTGTGATGAACTCATATGTGTTATTCATACTCATACTATACACCCGCCCCCTGACATTGTAAAGGAAAATGGTTGGCTGCTAGGAATTCTGAGGCTCCTGCTTTATTGAACGACTTGGGCGTCCCCTGATAGCCGCACCAACCTACTTCTACCTACGGAAATATTGTAGCACTTCTACCTTTTGGGTGTCAATACCTCCCCGCCGATTAGTTGTCAATACCTCGTCTAATGAACGTTGGATTATGTCGGCTCTCATAGTCTGCCCAAGTTCCTCGGGAATCTGGACTGTCAGCCTCAAATCCACGACTAGGGTTATAGTTGGGTAGTTCCTCATAGTCACTCAGCACCTCATGTACGATACGGGAAGCCATGTCCCCTGTGATGGGATCACCAATGCCATAGCGGTAGTCAATCTCGTTTAGCATAAACCATCCCACCGCAACGCGGTGAAGCATGGATGCAGGAATAGCACCGTCACTCTTTACCAGATTGGCAAAGTGATACGGGTTCATGAGTCGGTTATACGATGCTTCGATAAATGCCTTGGCTGCTTTCTGCTCTACCATGATATCCTCTCGTTGGGGGAACCTACATTATACGCGAACGTCTGACTCCTTGCAAGAGGTAACAGACGATGGAGCCTTGATACCTCCTGGGCAATTGCAATACATCATATGCTTGGAGCAATCGAAACACATAACAAATTCGATAATGTAGCCTTCTTTACTCCGCCCCCGCAGTTTCTTAGGCTTGCGAACAGCAACCTCTGGAGGAAGGTGGGGGATAACAATGGATGGTTCTACCTCTGGTAGACCATCATCACGCTTACCTGTACGTCCTTCTAGTTTCCCGCCCTCCTCTTGATAATCCTTTAGAGCAGTCATCATCTCAGCAGTGAAACGTCCACGCTCCCCAACTGTGAATCCCAAACTACGCAAATACTCACGCTTATCCACCTAGCATCTCCTCCAATTGTGAATCCAATTCCCACTCTGCCTGTGTGTGAAAGCGAATAGGATGATATGCCAAACTAAGAACACGGGCAATCTCTAGCATTGGTTCCTTATCCCATGTCCCAAGATAGATCTGTTCCTCATCCACCCTGCCCTCCCAGAATATACCTGAGGGGCCACCGTCAATCTCATAGAAATGAATGGTGCTAGACATTCTCATGCTCCTTGGGAATAGGAATGATATCAACAAGCGAGTATAGCGTGTTGCGGAGGGTATCGTCAAGTGCCGACTCCTCTGGCATATCATCCCCAGGCCAGAACCAACCATAGCCAGTCTCATCAGCCATCTTTCCATCGAACACATGCCCATCAGAAAAGTACGCCTCTACGTCATACTCCATAGACCACTTCTTACGATCTGTGTCATAGAAAACTACATAGTGAAACTGCATTAGATTCCCTCCACCCTACATGTCTCACAGATTCCCTTGTTTAGTTCTAGAATGTAAGACTCTTCATATGAATAACAGTCTGAACAGTTATCGAACATCACGCCCCCTGCATCCTACTATAAATATTGCACACCATTCCATAAGTTAGACAATCAACACAATCACACTCAGAATAGTCGGGGGTATGCCAAGCAGTACGCTCCATATAATCTAGCAAGTCATCTACTGTATGCATTAGACTTCCTCCCCATAGAACGAAACAATCTGATAGCGAAACCCATAGTCCTCGTCATGCATAAGACGCTCAGACATTACCCGCTCGGCATCCTCTAGACTATCTGCATCTATCCTGACAGAATAGTTATAGATCATTGCTACTCCTCAAAGACAATAGAGGTAAACTTACCATCACTAGTAAACTCACCAGTCTCTACATCAAGCCAGATAGCCATTACTCGTTCTCCCAAAAAGATAGTTGGCCTGCATACTCCTTGCTCTCAGCATACTGCAACTCAGGGTCCTCGTCAATGAATTCTGGTTCACAGTCCCACCACAATGCTTCCCAAAGCCGCAACTCATCCAACATACCGCGAGCGGTGATCTCTGCACCGTTAGGAAGAATAAGTGTACGATCTAGAACATCATAGTCTGCGATATCTTGGTCGATGATATTACCATCCTTATCCATGATCTGCCAGGGCATAGCATCTTCCACAATCTGATCGAAGAATGTCTGACACGCAATCTGAATGTCAGCAGGAATCGGCGGGTAGAAGTTAGCGGTCAAGTGCATAGTGATATTAGGCATCCAATTCCTCCAGAATTAGACATTGGTCATCTACGGTGTAGTAAAGACCATTGGGCAGTTTGCTATTGAGAAAGTCTAGTGCATCATCATAGGTCCAGTCAAGGGACTCCAGAACCTCATACAATGTTTCTTCACTTAGCCAATCATTGCGGTAGTCCTCTATGTCCTTCTTGTATCTCTCCTCGTCAATCTCAAAGCCAGCATCTACCGCCAAGTCGATGACGGCGGTGGTGAAGTCAATAGACGACATATGACTTCCGTCAATAACACAACCAGTACCAGGAAACATCAGACCTCCTCCACCTGAGCGGCTTTCCAATAATCATGCAGATAATCAGTAGAGATAAGCAACATATCTAGCAACTCGCCAAGTTGCTCCTTGATCTCGTCCATATCATCAAGGTCAAAGAAGTCGCTATCAAACTCCTGCTCTATAACAAGCGGGAGGGTAATGCGGAAAGTCTTAGTCATTGTCAGCCTCCACACCCTCAAATCGAAGGATAACCGAAAGGTTATCCATGATGTAGTTTAGCACCTCATGGTCGGCAAAAGAAGCATAGTCCTGACCCATCTGCACAAGTTCCTCGGGGGTCATGTCAGGGTCCTCATATACCTCATACTCAAACTCAAACTCTAAGAATGATGAATCAAGTTCGTTGATGATCTCGCCAGTAAAGTGAAAGGTTGCCATGTCTAACTCCAATCGTTGGGTCGGAAGCCACCCTGAGATAGCCACTCATCAAGACCATGAAAGAGGTCTACAACCTCATCCATAGCCGCATCTGCATCAACCTCCAGAGTACCCCACTCCTCCCATTGGGTCAAGATTTCGCGGAGGCGGGATAGTGCAATATTCGGGTCCATTTCTTCTCCTTTCTAGGTATATCAAGTAAACCGTAGTATGGAGCATAAGTCAATGGGGAAATTTCAGGAAATTCTGGGGATTTTTCTTAATGTTCGTAATTGACATTTTGATAAAGTCGGGCTGCCCCGATTTTCCAGATTTGTCAAGCGCCACCCCAAGGAATCGAACCCTGCGCGACAAGGGTTGGAATCTCGTCTGCGCCCAGCGCGGGTGACTTGCAGGCAGTTTTACATCATGCCCAGGATGTGTGGGGGATATCCCCATCTAAAGGTGTTACTTTACTCCCGCGACGGCCTTGACAGCCGCGAGAATCTTACCCTTCTCTGCATTGGTGACAGGATCGAAACCGCTAGCAGCAGCAAGGACATTCTCCGCACCGCGCTCGCCACGACCCTTGCGGAACCAGTCAAGGCGCTCCGTGAGAGCATTGAACGCACCCCAGGCGGTGCCTGAGATCATGTTCGTGGTGTCAGAGCCATAGATCTCCTCCAGAAGATCGACCTTAGTCTCCCACTTCTTGACAGCACCCTTGGCATCCTTGTCGGGACGAGGGTAGATAGCCTCAACAATCTTGTCGAACTTAGCCTTGGTGATTTCAGTAGCGATAAGTGCCTGAGCCTCCTTGTCGAACTGGTCAAGGTAGGAGTTGGCGAGTGACAGAGCCTCGCGTGCAGCAGCAACCTTGCCACCCACGGTCTGCGTGTGGCGAATCTTGAAGGACTGCTTGACGCCAGACAGAGCCATGTTGAGAGTGTTCTGGCACACAACGCGGACGGGAGTGATGGAAGCCTGCACAGCAGTCGAACCATCGTGCGAGGTATGAACCAGAAGGTAGGACTTCACAACATCCGACACACCGCTAGGATCAAGGACAGTCTCACGCTCCAGCGCGAGGGAACCGAACACTACGCGACCCTGCTTGATAGAACCAGCAGTCTCCCAGCGACCACCGTCAAGCAGCGCGTCACCAAAGTAGAACAACTCCTCGTTCTGAAGGACACGGTAACGCTCGCCCACGGTAGAGAGAACGTCAGTACCCTGACCAAACGGATTGTCGCGGAGGACCATGTAGGAAGGGCTGATGACATTGTAGTCAGCAGGATACGGAACGGCCTCAAGGCGAACGTTCCAACGTGAAAGATAGGCAGCGTCCAGCATCTCCTGCGTGGACTTCTCCTCCGTGAAGACAGTGCCAAGACCATGCCAAGCGGGTTCGCGGAAAGAAGCGAAAGCCTGCTCGCCGTTCTGACCAATCTCAACTGCGTGTGCCATGTGTTTCTCCTTAGTCGATTGAACTTATAGAAGAACTATACACCCTAGGTCTGACAGTGGCAAGAATATTTCTAAAAAATCTGGGGGAAATTTCTTTCCGTCGTAACTTGACAAATCAAGTTTCGCGGGGCGGCCCGGAAGTGGTGAGGGAGGGGATTTACCGACCCCCTCCCCCTCTCATCCTATTGGCGGTAACCTCTGATGAGTTGCTTGCCTAGTGACCTTGAATCTCGGCCCTATAAATTTCAGGAGCGACCTGATGAAGATATAGGTGCATTGTCCAAGGTGCTATAACTAGCGTACCCCCAACGGGATTCGAACCCGTGCCGCTGCCTTGAAAGGGCAGTATCCTAGGCCACTAGATGATGGGGGCGGGTTGGTGAGGTGACTCTGCTATATACGTCAGTAGTTTACAGCCACGCTGTCAAAGACTTAGACTGTCCTCACCAAGTCTATTTAGTTAGACTTCCTCTACAGAAATATCCATCTCTTCTTCCATGAAGTCAATCTCCACAGAAGAATTGCTGTAGTATCCCTTGCTGATCTCCGCATTCAGTTCATTCTCAAGATCATCAATGTCATAGTCCATGGGGACGGTAACATTGCCAGAGAATCGAACGGTAATCTCTACCATGTACTCCCGCTGCAACAGAATATCAAAGTAGCCAGCCAAATCCTCTAGAGTAGCGGAGTCAAAGTCCCATCCGTTATACTTCAGGGCTTCCTCAAATGCGTCAATCTGAGCAGCATACTTACGAACCTGCTCGCCAGCATATTCCCAACTCTGAGTCTTCATAGACAACTTATTCTCAAGATCGCGGTACTTGACCTCCAACTCTTGCATGGTCATAGGATAGGGAGAAGGTGAGGCCAACTCCGCATCGGTAATATCAACAAAACTAGGATCAATCATCACACACCCACCATTTCCTTAGTGTACCTGTGAATAAAGTCCGTTCGTGAGAACTCTACGATCTTATCACCTGGAACATTGCTGCGCCAGTCTGCATCATAGAGCGTTACCGTATCGTTAGCAAGATCGAACACGGGAATCTTATGCTCGTTATCAGCGAGGGTGTTGATGGTGATACCCCAGCCCAAATCCTGCGAATGGGCATCACCAATCAAATCAGAGATAATGATGCGGGTAGCGTAGGCATCATCACCAATCCGACCAGCATCCACAACGCGGTCAATAGCCTTAGCAAAACGGGCAAGCATCTGATGCCCTGCCCAATGTCCATAGACGAAGATGGTGTTGCCGTCAGCCTGCTTGATTCCGAAGTTAGCGCGGTCTCCCATTGGAGTCCCTTTCTGTAGTAGGTAGTAGAACTCTATCACATGGGTCTGACAGTTGTCAAGGGGAAGGTGGGCTGACTTCTTTGCGGTTTACACTCCGATGATCAGTCTTCATGCAGCGCCCAATAATGTGTCCCACTCTTCCTTGTACCCCTGATCGGACTTGAACCGATACTCCGTTATGGAACTTGATTTTGAGTCAAGCGTGTCTGCCAATTCCACCACAGGGGCGTGGTGGGCAGTTTGTCATCATGCCCAGGATGGGAATCTACTAACGATCCCCACATATCCAGGTGGGTTAAGCGAGACAGTTTTAGCGAACATGTCTAGGTTCGACCAACTGGTCAGCGACCAGCAGGGACGCCCTTGCGAAGTGTCTCAAGTGCGGGGGTGGAATCAACAAACTTGCCGTTGATTCGGGTGACGATACGGGTCTGAGTGCCGTATCGGGTGTTCCAAGTCTCAAGGTATGAGAACTTAGGGGTCTTCTGCTTCTTTGCCATTTGTTTCTCCTTCTACTAGTAAACGGGAAGTGCATCAACTACGGCAACAATCTTACCATTTGCCGCCTTTGCAATCAAGTCTGCGCGGGTCTGATTATGAATCGTTATATCGAAATGTGTGTCATCATACACATCATACTCCACGCCATGCTTGATCGCTTCAAATACCCCCGCGCCCGTAGACGAGCGGGAGGGAGTACGGATTGTAGCAATCATGTTCCCTCTTTTCTGTTGTAGTACTACTATAGCCTAGGGGACTGACAGCCACAAGGATTATTTCCACGAATTCTGGGAAATTTTCTTAATCGTCGTAATTGACTATTTGAGATTTATCGGGCTGGCCCGATTTCTCGGGTTTGTCAAGTTTATTTCATAGATTTTATTAGAATCCCTAGGGCAAATGCGACGCATCCTAGCAGACCTATGCCGATAAATCCTAGCACACCATACGCGATAATGTCAGTCATCACACTCCCGAAAAGTCGCGCAGCATTTCCCGAAAGTTATCGAAGGTAACGTCATTCATTAGATATCTCCATTCTGCTGTGCGATATTGTGTGCAATGGCGGAGCGGTTCCAATCTGTTGCACTTTCTACCGCCTCCCAATCCTCGGGACTCCATGCGCGAGTGTCGATGATTACTAGACCGTTCGCATTACCAAATGATCCGTCTGCTGCAAAAAATGTTAGCGCCATTAGTTAGCACTTCCTCTCACGATAATCCAGATAAGAGCCTGCGCGGTGCGCGGTGTGATGCCATGATCACTAGCAACCCTGCGAACGGCATCGGAGAGCGCGAGGTATTGACCCTTGTTAGGTGAGTCGGTATCCATTCCTGCCGCTCGCATCATCCAAACGTCAATGACAACCGCGTCAGTATCGCCAGCAATAGCGCGAGCGAAAGCGTTAGTCTTGAGACCCTTGAGCGCATCGAAGCCAAGGGTCATGGCATCCTGCGCCATGCGAAGGTTATTGCTCAGACCGCTGACGGGCTTATTCATGGAAAAGGCGAGAGCCTTAGCAACGTTGGACGCCCAACGCTCACGCGGGGAGAAAGCAGAGACAATGCTAGCGCCAATCTCCAAGGATGCGCCCATATTCTCGGCAACGTCCTCCGCAACCTCTTGCGCCTCAAAGTACCAGACGCTAGCGGCTTCCACCTGAGACATGGTGGCGGTGAGAAGGATATCGGAGAAGGCGAAATACGCGGTATCGGAAAGGGACAGGGTATCGGTTGTCGTTGTCATGGCTTCACCTTAGCATGGGGGTCTGACAATGGAAGGGGGAAACGCCGATTATTCGGTAACGAAACGGTCACGATGCTTGGCCTTGCGAGAATACTTGGCCTTGTTCTTGTGAGGTTGGGCGGCATTAGAGCGACGACGCTCCAATACGGCGCGGTTATGGTCGGCACTGCGGCGATGATTCACACGATTCGACATAGGAAAAGGATAGCATGGGGGTACGACAATGGGAAGAAAAATCTCGGGGAAAATACCGCGTGTCGTAACTTGACAAATGTCAAAAAGTCGGGCCGCCCCGCAGGGCGGCTTTTGTCAAGCCGAAACGAGAAACTTTTTCCTTTCGTCACCCGTGAGTCCACCATAGACATGGGGCTCAAAATCTTCATTGGCAATTGCAAATTGGAGACACTTATCTACTACCGCGCACGTTGCACAGATTGCCTTAGCCTTCTCTACACGCGATGCGACTCCTGAGAGAAACAGATTAGAGTCTGCATCCTTGCACGCTGCACTATCCTGCCACATTGTTTTCCTTCTTCCACTCGTTAGATTCCCGCCGCTTGATGTAGCGACGTTCCTGCTTCTTGGTCATGCTCCTGCAACATCCGAAGTAGCAGTTAGTCTTGTGCTTCCCCGCTTGCTTCCTGCTTCTCAACATAGAAAGATCCTATCATGAGGGACCGACAGCGAATCGCATCCTCGCGCATGATCCTATCGAATTCATCGTGACTGATGGGATGGTAGGACATTAGTTCTCCTGTGTATCTAGTGCATGGTCGATGGTGTCAATGATATTGTCGATATAGGCGAACATTCCATTCTTCTGAACCTCCGCCATGATGTATACGACTGTCTCCCAATCTGCGCGGGACATAGAAACTCTAATCATTATGCATCACTCCGATCCATGATCTCAAATTCCTCAGGGCTTGCACCCTTGCTAACCTCACGGCTAATCCAAGCCAGTGCCTTGTCACGGTTGCCAAAGATAAGGGGAAGCGGGTTGCCATCCTTAGCGATGTAGTAAAAGTCCATCAGTTCTCCCAAGGGTTAGGGTCAAGGTCAAGGGTAGCCTCCAAGCGGAGGAAATTCTCGTATAGTTCTTCTTCATTCATGACTACACCTTATCACTAGGGTCTGACAGTCTACGCTCTGCGGCCTTGGCTTGGAGCCATGCCTTCCATGCCTCGCGCTCCTGCGCGGCGGCGGAATAGTCAATGTATGTCATCTTGTTCATGCGATCACCTTATCATCTAGGTCTGACAGGCAATCACAGTCATAGGTCACCTTGAGGTAGTCCTCAAAGGCTTCCACCGTCATGATGCCTTTGTATTCGTGGCAAGTGAAGCACACGCGGGAATCCAGAGCGATCTCGTTATCGCAGAAGCAGCAGACCAAGTGGTCATGGGCAGTATCCATATCTAACCTTCTTTCTATACCCTGACCCTATCACGGGGGTCTGACATTCACCTAATCGAGAATGCATACAAATCGGACAATTTCAAGAAAAATTTTGTGGCGTATTTCACAGCGTCGTAACTTGACAAAACCAAAAAGTCGGGGCGGCCCGATTTTAACTAATTGTCAAGTCTATTTCGCAATTCGATTTCGATATTTTCTAGAGAATCCTCTATGTATTCCAGCATGGCCTGATCACGCTCACCATCTGACGATGCCCACATGCGATTGATTCGACTCTGAATCTGTCCCACCTCGTTATACATCATTTTGCAATTCAGGATGAATGCATCGGGTCTATTGACTTTCACATTACTCACCGCGCCCTCCAAGCCTCAAGGAATGATGCGAACATCTCTAGCGGAACATACGCATACACACCGCCAGAGTGGTATGCAGCAAACTCTTCAAGGATCGACTCTTGCCATTCCCCATCCTTGAAGAACGCAAGTTCGACAGAGTAGGGGAAGCGACACATAGCGCCATCACCAATAGCGACAGAGATCTCATCTGCGAGAGGGTGCTGAATCTCAGCGGCGGTAGCATTGACGATTGAATAGTCCCCATAGGAACGAACCTTTACCATTAGAAGCCTCCCTCTATTCCACCAACGATAGCCATGGCAATAAGAATACCGCCAACGATTACGAAAGACAAGAGATGTTGCGCGAAAGTTCTCACAGTTCCAACCCCATTTCACGGAGGCCCAGCATCAACTCGGCCTGTATTGCAGGACTATTCATGTCCTCTGGCTTGAGCCACTTTACCATAGCACTACCACGGGACTGCATGGTATTGCCATGCGTGTCGGTTGCAAGGAACCAATCATCCTCTAGCGGTTCGATGCAGAACCACCTAGTATGGAGGATGCCCCTATCATTCTCTCCAAGGATACCCTCTACAAATGGGGGACACTCGCGCATGGGAGTGGTCACGATACGGTCTACTGAATCAATCATTAGAACCCCCAGGACTTAGCGTTAGCGTTATGATCGACAACGATGGGGTAAAGCGCTCCACGCTTAGACTCCATGTAGACCAGACCCTTCTCATCACCCTTTAGGCTACGGGCGAAGTGGAGTGCGTCGTCCTTGCTCATCCAACGGGTGAACGGGGAACGGGAGACATTGCCATTGAACGATGTAGAGACATGCACTACACGGTATCCCTTGAACATTTCTTTCCTTTCTTTCCCCCTATCCTAGCAGGGGGGTCTGACAATGGTGTGGCCTAGGGCTCATCCCTTTCGGGCTTATTTGCCTAGGAGGTATTTAGTTATAGAGACACCCTACCATGGGGGTCTGACAGTCACTTGCCCGTGACTGCCTTAGCCGCACACCCATAGCATGGGGTGAGCGTCTGAACCTGGCGGTAACAGGTACGAACATTGCTACACACCTGGCATGTGTAGGTGTAAAGAGTACGCTTTCTCATCTCTACACCTCCTTTCTTTCTATGCCCTAAGGCTATCATGGGGGTCTGACATTTTGGCCCAGAATTCTAGGGAATTTGGTAACAGGTTCATAACGCTAGGGGGAGGGGGGGGATGTTCGTACAGGTGTTCGTATGGTCGCACTAGTTGAAAATCGTACCACTTCTCAGATTGTGTATCATCCAAAATACACAGCCATTAACATTTTCATGAAATTAAAATATAACAAATTGATAACGGTCAGAGACCAAGAAAATGAGCCACACTAGTTGGCTCAAAAATTGAATTTCGATGTTGATTATAAGAAGCGCGGGAAACGCGGGAATGTCTAGCATGACATATCTTGCACAATACTCTACATTTGGCTATTTCTTGCTTGATAGTAGGCCATGCATAGTCAGATCGGATCAAATCGGACACATTGCCTTTCTTTTCATTAGGATCAACGTGGTCAAAGTCTAAATCTACTGATTGAAAAATAAAATCGGGGGGAAGAGGGCAAGATCCACTCTCACAACCTCTTGCTACCTTAATGAGACCTGATAAACGCCATTTACGCTTACGCATAAGATTACGTTTGTCATTTCTTGTCATTATTTGCCTTTTCTCATAGCGAGAGCAAGAAAGGTTGCACATAGTAAAATTAAAATTAAAAATTGAATATCGTTACTACTCATTTTCTTCTTCCATAAGTAAAGACGGGGGCGGGGCGAAGACACGACCCTCTTTGTGTCTATTGTACATTTCAAGCATCTTCTCTTGATTACTTGTACTTATACACAACATATCATAGTTTCTGGCTAATTGGATGTAT
>Ga0315906_10002702_pt1 | contig 24318 bp, 14 predicted proteins | sample LakEriMetagenome_4_FD_203526 | JGI IMG/M metagenome (GOLD analysis project Ga0315906, IMG submission 203526) | Freshwater fungal communities from buoy surface, Lake Erie, Ohio, United States - Buoy 2 MA122 | ecosystem: Environmental > Aquatic > Freshwater > Lake > Lake biofilm | place: USA...
AGTAAAACCATTTTGGGAAAAAGATGTTTTAAGTGGTAAAGGTAATGTGGATGAAGAACCAAAGATTGATTCAAAAGAAGCAGAAAAAGGTTTAGAAACAATACCGGCATTGGAGGGTTTAATAAAAAAGAAAAATTCACTATTGTCTAATTACAATATTGTTAGTGAATTATTGAAAAGAAATAGAAAGAGAAATTCATTGAAAGAAGCTCATGCAGTTGAACATTTGGATGATGCAATAAAAAATCCAGCATTAAGAAAAGTAGTTCATTATGCAGTAGAACTCATACAATGGGCATTCATACCATTCGCAAAACTTGGTCAGATTATAGGAAAATGGGTAGGACCAAAATTATTATCGTCATTTTCAAACACAACAAAAATATTTGGAGGTCCTGGAATTTATACATTTGAATTACTTGGGACTATATTTGGGGAACTTTTAGAGATAGTAGTAAAAAAGATGGCTGCAAAGTATGCAACAGGAATGATAAAAGACATAATGTTTCCAGGATTTGGACTTTCAGAGAATGTAGTTGATGCGATACACAATGCCCTTTTACTTTGGACTATTGCAAATATACTCATAAATTTAGTAGATAGTGCAGAGAAAGAAGGTGGTTCAACACAAGAGTCATACAAATCATCTGGTAAATTCAAAATACAAGACGGTAATCTTCTATATTTGAAGTAAATATACCAAAAATAATTTTTAATAAAGGGTGACAAACGTTACCCTTTTTTATTTTATACTTGCTATTTATTACAAATGGAAAATCAAATTCAATATATTGACATCATATCACTTGTTGTATCCAGTATGGCAACACTACTTGGTGTTTTCTTATCCTGGTTTCTAAAGTATAAATACGGTGAATATAAACAAAGAAGAATTGACCGAGAGATTTCTCATTCCAAACTAATCCAAACCATATTAGACCAACTGTTAGACGAATATAAATGCCAGCGTGCATTTATTCTTCAAAGACACAACGGTGGTAAATACAAAACAGGCAAATCTATGACCAAACTCTCAACATCATTCGAGTCTCTCGAAGAAGGTGTTAGCACGGAGTTTAAACAATATCAAAACTTACCGATGTCACTTTATTCCAACTTTGTAGAAGATGTAATAAATCATAAGGCGGTATATCCTGTTGTAGATAATATAGAGGACTTAATAACTAAAGCATTTTTTTCACAGAGAGGGTCTAAATCAGCAGTAGTATATCCGATAAAAAAAGGTTCGGAATTTATTGCGATTGTAGGTTTTGAATGGACCCATAAGCCAGAGAAATTAGATAATATATTTTCTAAAATTGAGGCAGACGTAAAATCTATGGGAGACACCCTTTCTAAATTATTATAGGAGCCATTATGAGTTCTGAATATAACGAGGAAACAGATAATAGAGAACATTTGTTGAGTGAAGAAGAAAGTTCAAGTCTAAATACATCAGGAATAAAAAAAGGAAGAAAAACCATAAAAAATAAAATACAGTTTCAATTAACATTGAACGAAGAACAAAAGAGAATAAAGGCAGATGCTCTTCGTGATGATATATCGGTCTTTGTTGGTAAAGCCGGTTCCGGTAAAACATTATTAGCAACACAAATTGCTCTTGAATGTTTCTTTTACCGTGAAGTTGAAAAAATAATAATTACAAGACCAACTGTATCTAATGAAGATTTGGGTTTCCTTCCGGGAAATATAAAAGAAAAAATGGATCCTTGGTTGTCTCCAATACAGGCGAATATGTTTCAACTGTACCATAAGGAGAAAATTGAAAAGTTAATGATGGAAGATAAAATAGAAATTGCTCCTATTTCATTTCTTCGTGGTAGAACATTTGTAAATGCCTGTGTTATCGTTGATGAATCACAGAATGTTACTAAAGCACAGATGGAAATGATATTGTCTCGTCTTGGTATTAACTCAAAGATGATGCTAACTGGCGATATATCCCAAATTGACTTAAAACAGAAAAAAGACTCTGGTCTACCATATTTATTCAATATGAAGGATAAAATAAATGGATTGGGGGTTTATGAATTAAAAACAAATCACCGTCATCCTATTGTTGATGATATATTAAAGTATTTTGAAGAAACAAAATCCGAGAAATAAATGACCGAAATTCCTATTTGGCCTGGTAGTTCCAGTTTTACAACTGGAAGCACACCGTTTGGAACATTTGATAGTGATTTAGAATTTCAAGTAGAAGCAGATTCTTTTGCTGATTGGTGTGCAAAAAGACTTGGTTATCCACTTGTTGATGTTGAATTGCAAGATGTAAACTTTTATACCTGTCTCGAAGAAGCTGTATATGAGTATTCATATCATGTCAATCAATTTAACATTCAACAAAATTTATTGAGTTTGATGGGTTCATCAACAAATTCTAATGTAACACAAAGAAACATATCTACCAATATGGGTGGTCTTGTACAATTAGCAACAGAATATGGTAGTGAAACTTTTACCAATGGTAATGTTGCTTTTTATTCATCATCTATTGATATAAAAACAGGACAACAAAAATACAATTTAGATACATTGATTCGTAGTGTAAAAACTCCAACAGGATCTATTGAGATAAAAAGAGTTCATCACTATTCTCCACCAGCATCTATTCGTTTTTATGATCCATACTTGGGTAATCAGGCAATGTTAGATACATTTGGATTTGGTGCATATTCTACTGGTGTATCATTCATGTTGATGCCTATGTATGCAGATTTACTTCGTGTTCAAGCGATAGAATTTAATGACATGATGCGTAAATCTGCATTTACATTTGAATTGATAAACAACGAACTTCGTATGTTTCCGGTTCCAACAAAGGATTTCAAACTATGGATTGAATATATTGTGAAAGAAGAAAGAAGCAATCCACTAAAATATCCAAACGGACAAGTTTCTGATATGTCAAATGCTCCTTATGATTTTATGACATATTCTCAAATAAATTCTGTTGGTAAAAGTTGGATATATTCATTTGGTCTTGCTTTAGCAAAAGAAATGTTGGGTTATATTCGTGGTAAATATGGTAGTATTCCGATACCAAATGGTGAAACAACATTGAATGCATCGGATTTATTAAGTGCAGCCGGAACAGAAAAACAGACATTAGTAGATCAATTGAGAACAATGTTAGATACAATGACTCGTTCAAAATTATTAGAGGCAAAGAGATTAGAAACTGAAGCATTGGCTGCAAGTCTTAATGGGACACCTTTAGCAATTTACATAGGATAATAAAATGCCACTATTTCACGGACAAAGAGATGCTGGTCTTGTTCATAAATTTAATATGGAACTGATAGCAGACATAATAGATACAGAAGTTGCTGTCTATAAACTTTCCATTGAAAATACAAAAACAAATCTGTATAACGAATCGGATAAAAAAGTATATCATAGTCCCGTTAAAATACCTGCATTGATAGATTATCAGGCACAGACATATGAAGGAACTGAATTTGGTCAAGACTTCCAACAATCTGCTACTTTTGCTTTTATTAGAGAGTTTTTGAAAGATGTTGAAATTTTTATTGAAGTTGGTGATGTTATAGAATATAACGGAGAATGGTGGGAAATAGATGGTGTTCAAGAAAATCAATTCTTTGGTGGAAAAAATCCTGACTATTCTTTTGCTACTGAAAGATGGGGTCACAATGTTTCCATAATAGCAACAACACACTTAACAAGACGTTCAAGAATACATATAGAAGAATTTAGACCAGCAATAACAACTGATCATAATGATATTCCGAGTAACATATAATGTTTAATTCTGCAAAATATAGAAAACCCCCAATAAGAAGAACTCGTGATTCTTTTATTGATGATGTCCGTTCAGAACAAAATCAAAGACAAGATTTGGGTAAAGGAAGATCACTACAAACTCGTAGAGATAAAGATAAAACTCGTAGTGTTTCCATTACTCTTTATGATATAGATTTTTCTGTAAAGTCTTTTATTGATCAAAAAATGATGCTTCGTGTAGAAGACAATGGTGAATCTATTGTAGTTCCTGTCATATATGCAAATTCTGAAAAGTGGGCATCAATACAAAAAGATGGTTTCTTAAAAGACAAGAAAGGTAAAACGATAATACCATTGATAACATTCAGACGGTCTGCAGTTTCTATAAAGCCAGAAATGCGTAGAAACAAAGTTGCATCAACAAAACAACTTTATTATGTAATGCAACACAGATACAACAGAATGACACCATATGACAAATTTACCACTCAATATGAAAGAAAACCATCGTATGAGTATTATTTAACCCCTATGCCTGATTTTGTTGATGTCACTTATGACTTTATAGTTTGGTGTGAATATCAAAATCAATTAAATCACATTCTTGAACAATTTGTTCACTTTAATGGGCAGGCATTCGGTGATAAGAATTATTACAAATTCTCAACATATATGGATTCAATGGCCATCGAAGATAACAACACAACTGGTCAAGACCGCGTAGTTCGTTCTTCATTTCAATTAACAGTTCACGGTTATCTGATACCAAAAGATGTTGGTGCAGATACAACAACAAAACGAGTTATTAGTGCTAATAAAATTAGATTTGTTTCCGAAATGTTTGGTGACATTAACTCAATGATGAATCCTGATAATGTAAATTACTATGGAACTACCAATGATTTGAACTCCAGATTGAGAGGTGCAGGTCAAGCAAATGCAGATAGAGGTAGATTCGGAAATGGTAATGATGATGGATCCGATTCACTTGCTGAATTTAGACGCCGTGTTGCTCAAATGGTTGATATATCACTTTCTAGATCTGCAGATGTTTATACATTTGAAGTGGATGAAACTGATTAAAAACACATTTAGAGATTTTACAAACATATTTATATGAGTTATATTTTACAATTTTAAGTGAGGTTTTATATGGCAGACAATGCTGAAAACACAGTTATTGAAAAAGAATTTGAACAGGATGATATTGATACTGTCAAATCATTACAATCCGGATATGCAAGAACTACTGCACAAATTGGACAAGTGGAAATTGAATTACATCTTTTGAACAAAAGATTGGAACAAATGAAAAATTTAAGAGAACGCTTGTTTAACGAATATACCGAGTTACAAACAAAAGAAAGTGACTTGGTAAAAACACTAAATGAAAAATATGGCGATGGTGTTTTAGATTTGGATTCTGGTAAATTTATTGCATCTAAATCATAATTTTGATTTTTTTGCTTTATATTTATATGAAGAATTTGATTCATTCTATAATTTTATGGAGATAATAAGTGGCTAATGAAAGAATTGTAAGTCCTGGAGTGTTTACCAATGAAATGGATCTATCGTTCCTCCCACAAGGAATCGGTAACATTGGTGCGGCTCTCGTTGGACCAACGCTTAAAGGACCGGCTTTTGTGCCTACATTGGTGAATAGTTTTAGTGATTTTATCACTCATTTCGGTAATACATATGAACAATCATACTTACCATACACAGCAAAAAACTATCTTAATAATGCAGGTAGTGCAACAATAGTTCGTGTTCTTGGATCCGGTGGTTACTCTCTTAAGCATCCGGTTGCAATAGTTGCTACTGGTTCTTGGGGTAAATCACTTATTTCGTTTTTACATCCAACATTTGTTGTAACAAATTCAGATTCAACATCTTTATTTGAATCAACAACCGTATCTGCAAACAATAGTGGTAGCTTTGTTATCACTTTGTCAGGATCATTCACAACAGACCAATCTGCATTTACAAATGCTATCGATCAGAATGGAACTGCATTTAGTTCATCAATAAATCCAGAATCTACTGCATATATTGGCGATTTGTATGGCTACAATCCTTATGGAACAAACGCCGTTTACAACTATGTAAACTTTAAGAAACAGGCATCCGCTTCACTTGCTTTAGATGCTGCAACAAAAATTATGATTGAAACTGGCTCTGCTGGTTCTCCTTGGGATTTTACAACCGATTATTTGGCTGCATCTACTCCTTGGATAACATCACAAAAAATTGGTGATAGAACAACAGATTTGTTTAAGTTCCATACTATTTCTCATGGTATTCATTCTAACTATGAAGTAAAAGTTGGTATTGCAAACATTCGTCCTGCTGGAACAATCGCTGGTTCAGAATATGGTGATTTTGATGTTGTTGTTAGATTTGTTGATCAATCTAAACTTCCACAAACACCATTCACATCCGAAGATGAAGATTTGCGTCCAAACGTAATTGAATCATTTAAGTGTAACCTTGATCCAAATTCACCAAAATTTATTTCAAGAGTTATTGGTGATAGATTCATAACAATTACCGATGAAGGTAAAGTTGTTGTTAATGGTGACTATTCTAACAAATCAAAATATGTTCGAGTTGAAACAACAGAAGCCGTTACTAACGGTGGTGTATCTCCTAATCTCGTTCCTTTTGGATTCCGTGCTTTACATTCACCAATTCCAAAACAATTTACTCAACCAGCTGCTGCTACATATGTTGCAGACCAAACAGCCGGTGGTGCATATAACAGACGAGTATATTGGGGATTCAGCTATGACTTTACAAATACTGATAACTTTAATTACTTGCGTCCACTTCCTATAACAGATAATGTTACAACTGGAAGTAATGTAGATTTCTATTTGGGTGATTATCAACAAAATCCTGGTGCAAGTTTCCCATCAAGTGCTGTTGCTTACAGTTCATCCATTGATTTGACTACAAATACTGCACTTGATTCTCGTAAATTTATTGTGCCACTTCAAGGTGGATTTGATGGTCATAAACCAAATCTTCAAAAGAAATTGGGAACATACATTGAAGCTGGAAATACACAAGGATTCGATATATCAAACTCTAATGCAGATGGATATACTTCTTACAAGAAGGCAGTTGATACCATTTCAAATGCAGATGAATTTGATATTAACATGATAGTAACACCCGGTGTTCTTCACTCATTACATTCTGCTATAACAAACTATACAAAAGATATGTGTGAGGATCGTGGTGATGCTTTCTATGTAATGGATTCTGTTGGTATAAATGATAATATCTCAACTGCTGTTGCAACAACAGAAGGATTTGACAGTAACTATGCGGCTACTTATTATCCTTGGGTTAAGATTCTTGATTTCGATAGAAACAAACCAATTTGGGTTCCCCCATCTGTTGTTCTTCCTGGCGTAATTGCATTCAATGACCGTGTTGCTGCAGAATGGTTTGCTCCTGCTGGTTTGAATCGTGGTGGTTTGACAGAGGTAGTTGAAGTTAAATCTCGTTTGACTCATGCTGAACGTGATACACTTTATGAGGCACGAATCAATCCTATCGCAGTGTTCCCATCAACAGGCGTTTGTGTCTGGGGTCAAAAAACATTGCAAGGTCGTCCATCTGCTCTTGACCGTATCAATGTTCGCCGTCTCTTGATTGCTGCTAAGAAGTTTATTGCTTCTTCCACAAGATACCTTGTGTTTGAACAAAACACTTCACAGACACGCTCAAGATTCTTGAACATTGTAACACCATACTTGGAATCAATTCAACAACGTCAAGGTTTGTATGCTTTCCGTGTTATCATGGATGAAAGTAATAACACACCTGATATTATTGACCGCAACATCTTATACGGCCAGTTGTTCTTACAACCAGCCAAAACAGCTGAATTTGTCATACTTGACTTTAACATTCAGTCTACTGGTGCTGCTTTCCCTGGTGCTTAATTGATATAAATGGGGGGTTGAAATACACTCCCCATATTTTTTTCAAAGTTGTATATTTATCTAGGAAGATATTTTTAATTTGGAGATATAAATGGCTGAATTACTCGATCCCAATGAAATTTTTTTCACACCGTTTGAGCCAAAATTACAGAATCGCTTTATCATGTATATTGAAGGCGTTCCTGCATATTTGGTAAAAGGTGCTGGTAGACCAAACATCAGTTTCAATCCAATCACACTTGACCACATCAACGTCAAACGTAAAGTAAAGGGAAAGGGTGAATGGCAAGATATTACAATCAAATTGTATGATCCTATCGTGCCTTCCGCTGCTCAGGCAACAATGGAATGGGTGCGTCTTTCACACGAATCTGTAACAGGTCGTGACGGTTATTCTGACTTCTATAAGAAAGACATAACACTTCATGTTCTCGGTCCTGTTGGTGATAAAGTTGAAGAATGGACACTTAAAGGTGCTTTCATTACTGCAACAACATTCGGTGAAATGGATTGGGCAAACGATGCTTTTGTTGAGATTTCTCTCACACTTGCATATGATTATGCTATCCTCCAATACTAATACAAATTGTATTATCATATTGAAATTGAAATGAAATACGGGTATACTGATTTTCTCGGTATACCCATATTTATTTGTGTATATTAAAACGTTTTATTACAAATTATGTTATAGGATTTAAGTTATGACAAAAATTCCAACCGGCTATAATATAGCCAATGAAGAAGCCGTTTCAGATGCCGATATTAAGGCACAACTTTTAGCTGAACACAAGCAAACTAATGTTAAAAAATCAAATTTTCCAACGGAAATTATTCCTTTGCCTTCAAAAGGTCTCTTGTATCCAGAAGGACATCCCCTTGCCGAAGGTGTTATTGAAATGAAATATATGACTGCTCGTGAAGAAGATATATTAACTTCACAAAACCTTATTAAACAAGGTGTAGTATTAGACAAATTGTTTGAGTCTTTGATTGTTACCCCTATCAATTACAACGACTTGTATGTTGGTGACAAAAATGCAATCATGGTTGCTGCTAGAATTTTGGGATATGGAAAAGATTATACAGTTCAAATTGATGATCCTTTTTCACCCGGCAATAAACAAACTGTTACAATAGATTTAACTCAAATTGAGCACAAGGAGGTCGATTATTCGCCATTTGAGAACAGAGCAACCGAATTTGATTTTGAACTTCCACTATCTAAAAGAAATATAACGTTTAGACTTATGACACATGGTTTGGAAAGACAGATTCAATCAGAGATAAAATCAATGAATAAATCAGTTATTAAGTCTGGAATTGATAGGGATTTAACAACAAGACTCAAACATATTATTACATCGGTTGATGGTGAAAATGGTAGAGTTGCTATAAATAATTTTGTTGATAATGAATTGTTTGCAGCGGATTCGAGAGCATTAAGGTCTTATATCAAAGAAATCTCACCTGATTTGGATCTATCATTCACCTTTATTTCAGATATTACTGGTGAGGTTAAGGAGATAGATATACCCATAGAGGTATCATTTTTTTGGCCTGGCACCTGATTATAGATTAGGTTTACATGAAGAAATCTTTTCTTTATGTTATTATGGCAAAGGTGGTTTTACTTGGGATGAAGTATACGGTCTTCCAGTTCATTTGAGACGATTCTATATCAATCAAGTTAAAAAGGCAATGGAAGAAAAGAATAAGGCAGAACACGCTGAAGTATCTAAACATAAAGTGAGTATGCCTACATTTTCAAAACCATCAACACCTAGACGATAATTTTGCGGTTTACATATTTATAGGATATGTAGACCGTTTTTATTTTATTAGTATTTGTAGAAAAACGTGGCATCAAAAGAAGACGTAAAACTTGCCTCTGAACTAAAAGATTTAACTGAAACACGAATTGAATTAGAAAAACAAATCGTTGAACAGAAAATCAAAATGGGATCGGAGGATAAAAAATCAATAGAAAATATCAAGAAACTTGTATCATTAGAAGCACTTCGTATGGATTCCATAGAGAAGGAAGAAGAAGTGCGCAAAAAAATTCAAGACATAGAAAAGGATTCTGAAAAACGATTAAAAGAATTTGAAAAATATGAAAAAGAATCTGTAAAAAATATAAAAGAACAAAACAAGGGTGAAGACGAATTAAACAAAAAGGCAAAAAAGAAAAAAGAAAATGCAGAACAGGTAAAAAGATATTCAGAGGATCAAAGAAATATAACAGTAGAACTAAACTCTCACATGGGTGTGTTGAATGATAAAGCAAAAGGTCATGCTGCTGCTTTATTAAAAACAGCAGGTGTAAATGATACAATAGCAGAATCATATACAACAATATCAACACAAATTGCTAAGGGTTATGCCGGTAGTCAAAACTTTATGTCAGTCGTGGATCAGACGCGGGACATAACCAGTGATGTCTCTAAATTATATGCCGAATCTATTGATCAAACTGGTCAAATAGAAAAAGGTTCTGCAAAAATAGTAGATACCGATAAAGCACGTCAAGACATTGCATTAAAACGTTTTCAAATTGAAAGTGGACAATTAGGATTAAGTGCATCAGAACAAGCAATGACAATGAAAATTCTTCGTCAAGATGAAGAAAGACTGAATGCAATAGACGAACAAAACAAATACATAGAGAAACAAAACTCAAAAATGGGTATGATAAATGATATAGGAAGTAAGTTGGGAACTTCTATGTCATCTTGGGTTACTAAACTTCCTGGTGGTGAACAAATTTCAAAAATTCTTGGAATTGATAAAACCGCCGATAAAATGAACAAATCATTCACATCTGCAATTCAAAACGGTCTTCAAGGTAATTTCAAAACTGCATTTGCAGATGGTATGAAAGGTCTTGGTAGTATGGTTGCAATGGCACCAAAACTTGTTGCTGGATTGGGATTGGGTGCATTAGCTGGTGGTTTTGGTTTGTTGGCAAAAGGAGCAAAGGGGATATTCAATGTATTGATGGAAGTTGATGGTGCTATTGCTCAAATGGGTAAAGACTTCTCAATGAGTAAAAAAGAAGCTGGTCAGTTGTATCAACAAACTGTTAAAATGTCTCAGGAATTGAAAATAACCGGAATCAATTCAAAAGAGATTGCAGAGGGTATTCAAGTTGCAAGTGATGCGTTTAACGGTATAGATGTTGCTTCACAAATAATGTCGGGCAATAAAGAATTAGAAGGTTTCGTTAAACAGGCAGCTGTTTTGACAAAACAATTTGGGTTATCTGGTGCGGAAGTTGCTAGAATAAAAGATATAGCAACTATTACCGGAACATCAATGGATAAACTTGTAAAAGAATCCGTTGATATGGGTAAAGGGGTTATGAATGCTAAAGAGAGTATGAAAGTCCTTGCCGGTATTCCAAAAGAAGTTGCTGTTGGATTTAAGGGTGCATCAAAAGAACTTGTTGCTGCTGCTCAAAAGGCAAAATTATTAGGAACAGATCTTAAGAAGATAAAAGATATTGGTAGGGGAATGTTGGATTTGGAATCATCTCTGACTGCAGAATTTGAAGCACAGGCAATAACCGGTAAGAATATGAATCTTGATGCTGCAAGAAGATTTGCAATGGAGGGTAATATATTCGGATTACAGGAAGAATTGCTAAATAAAGCTGGATCACTTGAAGATTTCACCAATATGAATGTTATTCAACAAGAGGCATTTGCTAAGGCGATGGGTATGTCTGTTGAAGAAATGACAGATATGCTTACTAATGCAGAAAAACTTTCAAAGGCAGGTATTGATTCAGATTATGCAGAAAAATTGAGTAATATGCAATCTGCCGCCGAACTTGAAAAAGAAATGGCAAATGCAAAGAATCAAGAACAAAAAGATTACATTGCTCAACTTGCTGCAGAAAAACGTTCTGCTAGTTTGAAAGAATCTATGGCAGATGCTGTTGAAAAATTAAAACAAAAATTTGCTCCTGTAATAGATGCAATAGTTCAGATGGTTAGTGGTTTAGAACAAGGAAATGACGGTGTATCTGTATTTCAAAAGATGTTAGATGGTATAGATATGAATGCCATTGCGGCTGGTATAAAAGAAGCTTTACCAAAAGTAATGGAAGCTGTTCAAGGTTTGATTAAAAATCTTCCAAAGATTATAGAAATGGTAGGAGGGTTGATAAGTAAATTCAGCGGAATTGCCGGAGCTGCTGGTGGATTCCTTGATATATTGGGACCTAGCACCGCCGGTTTGGGTGTAATGGCATTAAAAGTTGCCGGTCCTGGTGGTATAGCCGCTGGTTTCAAAGTTGCAAGTAAAGGTGCAATGGGATTATTCGATATGATAAAAGGTCCACTTGGTGATAGTGTGGGCAAACTTGCAGGAGGGGTATCCGGTAAATTAGGTGATGCTTTTGGAAAAGTTACAGAAAAGGCAGGTGCCCTTGGATCCAAAATGAAAGATATGGCCGCAAGTAAAGCGGGTGATATGTCAGGCGCCGGTGGTGGTAAGAAGGCAAAAATGCCAAAGGCAAAAGCCGGAAAAGGTGGCGGTGGAATGATGGATGGTATAGCGGATTTTGTCAATAAAGTGGATATGAAAAAAATGTTAATGGGTGCTGCTGCATTACTTGTTCTCGCGGCTGCTTTATTTGTAACTGCTAAGGCATTACAAGAATTTGCTAAAGTTGAATGGAGTGCAATGGCAAAAGGAGCCGTTGCTCTTCTTGGTCTTGCTGGTATTGCCATGTTATTAGGAACTGCATCCGTTCCTATGTTAATTGGAGCCGGTGCTATTTTAGTTCTCGGTGCTGCATTGATGGTTGCCGCTGTTGGTTTGAAAATAATGGGTGAAATTAAATGGGATAACTTCAAAGGAATTGCTGGTGCATTAGTTGAACTTGCTGGTGGATTTGTTGTATTAGGGGCTGCCGCTCCTTTCATAATAATCGGTTCTATGGCTATGATTGCAATGGGTGCAGCTGCTGCTGTTTTTGGTGGTGGGTTATACCTTATTGCAAAATCACTTGCTGAATTTCAGAAGATTGGTGACTTCGGAAAGGTTGGGGACAACTTGGCTGCCGGTATGGAGGCATTAGGTTCCGTTTCAGAAAAGGTTGATATAGGAAAACTTGAAGATTCATTTGAGGAATTAAACGATGCACTTGAAGAATTAGATTTTGAAAAACTAGCAGCTTTTGGTCAATTAGGAAACTCTGCTCTAAAAGGTGCCGGAGATAATCTCGTTGGTGGTATAAATTCTTTGATGGGTATAAATCAGGGAATAAATTGGAGTGGGCTTGAAGATACATTTGAAGGTTTGGAAGATTCTCTTGACGAATTAGATTTAGAAGGAATACAGGCATTTGCTAAATTGGGTGAAGAAGGTATAAAAAAAGCCGGTGAAAATCTTATGGCTGGGTTAAATTCATTTCAAGGAATTGATCCAAAGGCGGCAGTTGCTGCTATCGCTCCACTCGAAGATGTTTTTAGTGCCCTCGAAGATGCATTTGATGAATTAGATTACGAAGAACTGGATGCATTTGGTAAGGTTGATTTTACTAAAATGGCCGCAAATACAACTGGTTTATCACAGTTTGCACATGCACTTGGTAATATCGGCAGTATGTCTGGAATTGATAAGTTGGAAGAACAATTTGAAAAACTATCAGATGCAATAGACGGTTTAGACATTGATAAGTTAAACGAACTATCAAATATAAAGCCGGATGCAATGGGCAATTTAGGAAAATTACAGGCAGTATTTCAACCGTCACAAAAAATAGAATCGCCTGCCGGTGGTGCAGCAGCCGGTGGTGCAGGTGGTGCCGCTGGTGCAGGTGGTGCAGCTGCTGGTGGTGCAGGTGGAAGTGGTGGTGTTGAAGCGAAATTAGATCAACTAATTGGATTATTCAGTTCTATTGCAAATCAACCTACTGTAATAAAATTTGGTGATAAATTTGTAGAAGAAATACGAAATACTATAAACATAAAGAAAACATATAACATTGAAGATAATTTCGGTAGAACGGCATAATAAAAATCGAAATAAGATATTTATTGATGTATTAACAGGATGTGTAAAAGATGTCATTGGTAGACTTAAAATCTGATTTATCAAAATATAGAAGTGAGGTTTCAAAGGAGGGCAAAAGCACTCCAGATGCTTCATCTGCTACCAATGATAAAAACTTTGCAACACAACAACCAATTACAGATGGTTTATACAAAGATGTACCTACTATACAAAAACCAAAAGTTGTTAGTCTTACAAGTCAATTATCCAACACCAAACTTGATGAAATAAAACAACCAAAGAAATCGGATGTTAGTAAAAGATTAGGAACAACCGAACTTGATAACATAAAAAAGCCGGTAAAAACATCATTAGAAAGTAAGTTAGATTCTACTAAACTTGATGATATAGTTATACCATCGGATAAAAGAATTGGTTTGGAAGATAGATTGGCCTCAACTAAACTTGATGATATAGTTCAACTTCCAATAGAAAGTCTTTTGATAAACTCTGTATCAGAATTTTCTCCAACGGTTTCCGAAAATAGAACGGCAATCGCTGGTGGAGTTGGTTTAGATCAAATTGAATCAAAGTTTTCAAATATAAAGCAAACAAGATTTTCTAGTAGATTAACCGAATCTGATACTGAAATATCAAGAACTACTCTAGGTGAAAACAATAACAATTCAAACGTTGATATAAATAGACAACCACTTTCTTTTGAAAGAGATGGAACTAGTCCTGATATAAATGTTAATCAAAACGATGCAACAGATAATATAACAGATCCAAAAACTGTGATAAACAGAATACCACAGAGTTTTAACAGAGAGGATCAGGCGGTTGCTATAAATAAAAGTATATTGTCTCCTATTGGCAATATAACAAACCCATTGATAACAATAACAAGACCACCACAGTTTTTCGATAGAACTGAAAATTCAATAGAAATATCAAAGAACGTAAATGATGCATCTGATAACATAACAATACCAGATATAGAACCTTTGTTACGCCCTTTATCTTTTGATAGACAAGAACAGGTTCCAAATATAATCACAGAAACTATACAAGAAGGTATAGTTGTAAATCCAAACATAAATGTTTTGAGAGTAGAACAGGGATCTATTCACACAGGCGATGCAAGTGAATTTAATATAGATGGTTCACCAATTCGTTTCGTTGGAACTTCCGAATTAGAAAGAATGATTGAAACTGACGATAAGGGTCCAATACGATATGAAGGTCAAACTATACACGATGTTGATAATAGTCAATTAAATCTTTTGGGTATAACACCAACATTTCCTGCAGGAAGACACGAGAATCCATCGGATTCACTATATTCAGTTTTAGGTTTACAAGAAGTTAATTTCTTCTCAAATCAATTTGCATTAGGATTTAACCAAAGACAACAATTAGGTGATACAAAGTATGTAGGATTTTCACAATATGTTTGGACAGGTGGATCTGATAAGGGTCCATTCACGAATTATTTTTCTGATACAAATTCATTTGGATTCCAAATACGAGTTAATGCCGAAGAAACTGCTTACCAACCAAATACATCACAATTTGATTTTGCAAAAATAACTGGTGTGAATTATTTTGATGGTAATAATAATAACACTATTGGTGGATTTAGTGTATTCACACCACATCAAATAACAGAGTATAAAACAGAATCTTCATTTTTAGGATGGCAGGGTAATAGAGTTGGTGCTCCACAAGTAAATTTCTTTGATATAGAACTTGGTCATACAAAAAGAGGATTCAATAAATTTGCAGAACTAGGTGAGTCTGATTACATAGAAGGATCTTCTATATTTGATTATGACGGAAATAAACAACAGGCACCATCTGTCAATTATTTCGATTTAACAAATGCATCTACAACAATGGGATTCCATAATTTTGCAGCATTTCAAGATTCAAAATACATTTTGGATGCTTCAAATTATGCATGGAAAGGTGTTTCTCTAACTGATTCTCCAGAAACTAATTATTTTGATATATTCAAAAATGTTACAACTGCAGGATTCCATAGATTTGCACAAAAATTAGAAACAAAATATATTAGAGATGCATCGGAATTTGTTTGGTCAGGAGCCAGAGGAGATGCTCCAACTATAAATTATTTTGATTTGGTAACAACTCTAAACTCAACAGATGGATTTCATTCATTTGCTGGGTTATATGATACAAAATATATTACAGATTCATCCAGATTTACATGGATTGGCACTCGTGACGATGCACCATTTGTAAATTACTTGGATATACCAACAAGAAATGTTACTTCTGGATTTGATATATTTGTTCCATTTTTAGAATCAAAGTATAAAAATGATTCTTCTTATTATACATGGAATGTAAATAGACAAGATGCTCCCGTTGTAAATTATTTTGATTTAGAGAGTCAATCAACAACAACCGGTTTTCATAAATTCTCCGGTATGTTTGATACTAAATACATAAAGGATTCATCTCAATTTGATTTTGATGGTAATAAACAAAATGCACCTGCTGTCAATTATTTTGATTTACTCGGTAGATTTACAACTGCAGGATTCCATACATTTCCTATCTTCAAAGAATCAAAGTACATCAAAGATTCATCCGAATTTGATTGGGATGGTGCAAGAGTAAATGCTCCTGCTATAAACTATTTCGATTTGCAGGGAACACACACTACTGCTGGATTCTATTCATTTGCACAAGAATATGATTCAAAGTATGTGAAAGAATCTTCGAGGTTTGATTGGGACGGTAATAGGTCATCCGCACCTGCTGTTAATTATTTTGATTTGCCCGGTAAATTTACAACAGAAGGTTTTCATATACTTGCTCCATTTAAGCAAACTAGATATATTCACGAATCATCTGAATTTGATTGGGATGGTCTTCGTGCAAATTCACCAGAAGTTAATTATTTTGACTTTACAGGAAAGGTAACAACTGCTGGTTTTCATAGACTTGCTGAAACATATGATTCAAAGTATGTTGAAGAATCATCTATCTTCGATTGGGATGGTAGTCGTGATGAATCTCCGCAAGTAAATTACTTTGATTTGCGTAGTAAATTTACAACAATAGGTTTCCATAGACTTGCCGAGTTATATGATAGTAAGTATGTTAAGGATTCATCGGAATTTACATTTGCTGGTAAGTTTCCAAAAGCAGGAACAGATTATTTTGATAAAGAAAAATTAAATCAAACCGGATTTACTCTGAATATACAACCAAAGGGATCAAGTAAACCTGCTGGAACAGAGTATTTCCATGAGAGTTCATTCTATACATTCAAAGGTGGAAGACCTGGAGAACCAGTCGAATCGGTAATTGATTTCTTTCAAAATACAAATCAGACCGGTTTCACGATGGACATTAAACGAAACGAAGGTTTGCCCGAAACAGAATATGCTACCGAGTCTTCTATATTTGTTTTTCAAGGTGGTAGACCTGGCTTACAAAGTTTCTTTCCTGACGATAACCAAACTGGTTTCACTTTGGATATTATGGCAAAGGGTAGTAGTAGACCTGGAACAGAGTATGATACCAATTCTTCTGATTATGGATTCAAAGCCGATAGAAGACCACCACTACTAAATTATTTTCCAGATGATAACCAAACTGGTTTCACTTTGGATATTATGCCAAAGGGGGCTGGTAATCCTGAAACAGAATATGTAAATGAATCTTCAAGATTCGGTTTTATAGGTTTAAGACCAAACGGTGTTAATTATTTTCCTGATGATAACCAAACTGGTTTTACAATAGATATAATGCGTAAAGGTAGTGGTAGACCACAAACCGAATACACTGCAGAAACATCTCAATTTGATTGGAATGGATCAAGATTAAGTGCACCGAGTAATAATTATTTTGGTTTGTATAGAACGCCGATTGGAAAGGAATATATTGATGTTCAACAAAAAAATAACACTACACAGGCAGGCAGAGGATTTCAAACATTCTATACAGATAAAACTGTAACTAATTATGCTCCAGGATATTCTATATTATCAACTGAAAGTGGAACTAATAAAGTTCTTTCTTTGGATAAGCCAGTAACAAATTTCTTTGGGTTTACACCATCACAGAGAGCTGGATTTTTACCACAAATGACATTGAACGATGGAACACTTTATCCGATAATAAATCCAGAACTTACTTACAATTTAGATCAAAGTGGAAGACTTGCTATTCAAACAAGAAGATCTTCTGCTGGAATCAATACAGTTAATGGCGAAGAATTTGCTCCATTATCTTTGGGAAAAAGACCTTGGGTTCAACAAGGAACTCTTGCTTCATTAGAAAATCAAGTTCCAAATATCATAACAAAAGCTGCTGCTGGTTCTTACATAAACAAATATGAAAGAACTATGAAAGATACACCAGATGGTAGTTACCTTGCATCTTATGGTATACGCCAAGGACAGATTGCAAAACAATACCAAGAATACAGAGGAACACCTTTACAATTTAATCCAGAATTAGATTCTACTCCATTTATACTAAGGGGTATTCAAATAAAAGGTAAAACTGTAAATGAAAGATGGGGACAAAATTCTGATGCAGGAAATGTTGTTTTTGGCAGAGGTGGTGGATATTCAGATCAATTTGCTGCAATTAACATTGCAGATAGAGAAAGAATAGAAAAATGGTTAGAAACACCAAAAGGAATAGCTTGGACATTGTTACAAGAAGAATTGTATAAAAATAATCCATTGGTTGATAGCATAACCGCAATAGAATCTGATTCAAATTCTGCTCAAATTTCTAAAACTCGAATATACAATAAGACATCCTTATTGAACGCAATAGAGGACAATTTGCTTAGAGGAAGAACTTTGAGAATACGCCACGGCGAAGATGGAGAAAATCCAGAAAATTCTGATAGGTACGAATCAGTAGTTTTAAGAATGAATCCAAGTAATGACGATAAACAGAATGTTATGAATTTTCCCAGAACAGTTGCTGGAAACGCATCAACTTTATATTCGGATTCAATTCGATCAGCACAAAATACAAAAAACATATATTCTTTCTACAAATACAATAGATTGATAGCATTGATGTCTGAATTATTACCGTCATCATTTGCACCGTTAAATTCTAAAACTGCATCATCAATTCGTAATGCAGCCGGTAGCTCTACACTTAAAATATCGCGCTTATCCGGATTGGGTGGACCAAATTCCGGAACTGATCCATCTGGAGTTACTGAAATAAGAAGGGCATCACATCCATTTATGAAGGTATACAATACATCTGGTGTTTTACCCGAAACATATCCATCAACTGCAAAAAGAGATACTTGGTTTGGACAAAAAACAAAAGTTGGTGCAGATGGACCAACCGAAGATGGAACGGATTACACATATTCCGGAAGAATGAAACAACAAAAATCTTTAGCAGACGGCCAAACATTTGATGGTTTGATAACTGCACTTTCTTATTTATTGAGTGGATCAAAATTTGAAAATAATACACAAGAATATCCGAAAGAAGGCAACGGAAATCCTGATAACTCTGCATATATTCAACCAAATGTTTACAAGATAATAAGTGCTAGGGATCCATTTAATCCAAAATATCCATCGTATGATGATAGATTGCGAGCAAATGCAGTATTTGATTCTGATAACATACCAAATTCAACACCAAATGGAACAGAGCCAATATATCTAAAACCCCCATCTGGCGAAGATCAACAAACTGCACCTATTAAACAATATAGTGCCGTTTCTTACAATAAACTAAAAAAAATTCAACGCGGTGATGCTAATAGATTGAGAGATTACAATGACTTCCGTGCAGATATTGAAGGTGAAACATATAAAAAGTTTTCAACTGATCCCGCGATTGCTGACTATAAAAAGAATAATCTTGATAATAGATTCGGATTTGGTAAACAAGGAAAACCTGGAACAAAAAGAGACAATCCTGCACGAAACAATATAGTGTATACCAAAGAAGGAGCAGTATTAAAACAAGGAACTGATTATGAATTTAGAGGGGATAGGATAAACATAATAGATTTTAAGACTTCAAATAAAGTAAACAATTTAAGTGAAGTTGAAGATTTTGCATATGAACGCGGTAAATACAAAAGACCTGGTTTAGAAGAAGGTGAAGACTTAATAACATTTTATTTCAGTAGTGTTAATCTTATGCCAACTAAACAGTATCCAGTTGAAACAATAGTTTTTAGGGCATCGTTTGACAGTATAACCGATAATCATAAACCAAGTTGGAGTCCTGTTCAATATATGGGTAGAGGGGATCCATCATATGTATTCGGATCATATGAGAGAGATACGAGTTTTGGATTCACAGTTCATATAGGATCTCGTGATGAAATGGCAGCAACATGGAGAAAACTAAACGCACTTGCATCATGGACAACTCCAGATTATAGATCTGGCCGTATGCGTGCACCATTGTGCCGTCTGAACATAGGTCATTTGTTTAGAAAAACTCCTGGATTCATAAATTCACTAACATATACATTTGATAATGCAGGTGGAACTTGGGAAACTGCAAAATTAAAAGAAGATAGAAATTATGGTGATTCAGAATCAAAACCAGGCGTATTACAGTTGCCCAAAACAATTCAGGTTGCAGTTGGGTTTACAATTATCGGTAATTATCGTCCAGAAAGAAATGGTGTGATGTATTCACTATATGATGATGCAGGTGATGGATTGGCTCCTGCTATTGCATCAAATGGTGCTCTTGTAAATTATTTCAGAATTGATGATGTGACATCTGCTAATAACAAAGATGCTGAAAAATACTTGTTAGAGGATCCACCAGGAAATCTTGAATCATATGATAAAACAAATACTGATGACGAAACAAAGGCATTAGGAGATGCTGCATTGACACAAATGTATGGAAAAGTGCCATTTACAGAAAAGAAAGATGCAGATGGAAATGTTACTTATGAATCAACTGATCCAAAATTTGGATCAATTGATACAAAAGCAGAAGAAGAAAAAGCTGCAGCTGGAGCTGATAAAGCTGCTACCGATCTTCAAAAAGAGCAGGAAGAAAAAGCGGCAAGAGATAAAATTGCAGAATCTGGTGGTAATCCATCTCCCGGTCCACCATAATTGTAATATATTAAAAAATATGATATTACATATTTATTGATATACAAATTAGTTTTAATAGGAAATTATATGCCAAATAGATATGACCAATCCAACATAATAACTGGTGTAAAAAAATACAATTCAGATGGAACAGAAAGAAAAGTTTCGAGACTTTCATCTGTTTTTTATCCGGATTTTTCTCAAAACCAAGACGTTTACATCGTTTCAAAAATGGGTGATAGACTGGATAATCTGGCATACGATTATTATGGGGATGTTTCATATTGGTATGTTATTGGTATTGTAAACAATCTTGGCAGAGGAACACTTGCCGTTAAACCTGGAATAGTATTGAGAATACCTTACTATGATGATTTAACCGGTATTAGTGCATTGTTTCAACAATATAACTTTATGAGGTAACTATGGCTTGGAGTATAGGAGTAGACAATCCTTTTTTAAGATCTCCTGGTCCTGGAGCAGCAGAGACGGCTGCTCGTGGTGCATTTTATGGTGCAAAAATTAGAACAGGTGCTATTGCTGGTGGAAAAGCATCGTCTGAACCTAAACTATATTGGGTATATGGTAAAAAAACTTGGGCAAATTGTAATGGATTGGGATTTCCTCCTGGAAAATTGAATAACACCACAACTGGATTACTTTCTTTATACAGTCCAAGGTCCAATCTTCCATTGATGCCAGTTTTAACAGGCGTTGATACTACAAACGAAGGTGCTATGGGTTCTGTAATTAAAGCAACTGTTAGTTTTACAATGTACCCGTCATTAACTGAAAGTGGAGTTGCGATAGAAAGAATACAAAGTTCTTTTTTCAAACCTGGTGCAAATGTTTCATGTAGATTTGGTTGGTCTGCATATGCCGCTGTTGCCTGTGCTTCTCAATTTGGATTTTCAGGAAAAGTGGTAAGTTTTAGTTGGTCGGTGAACACCGATGTTTCAATTTCTGCTTCAACAAGTGTTATTGCTCCTGGTGCTATAGCAACCGGAGTTAGCACAAATATGCAAGCAGCTTCACCAGGTCAACCGTATGACGCAAAAAAGGGAGCAGATGGAACGGCAAAAGCTGCTGATGCAAATGTAAATGGTGGAGAAACTTCACCTGAAAGTCCACTTGATGCAAAACAAGTTCCAGTTCCTGCAGCAGATTTAGGAACTGCAATAGATAATGCTATGGCCGAGTTTAATCCAATTCAAAAAAGTGGATTGGGTGAAAATGGAAGTGGAACTTCAAATGGAAATGGAAATGTAAATACTACTCCACCTGCCGGCAACAAAGAAGAAATTTATGGAATAGGTGCTTGGAAGGTTGAAGAAGGTGGTATTAGACATAATTTGAGATTTTGTGCAGTTGGTATTCCTTGGATGCCCGAACCACCAGAAACCGATGAAGTAACTGCCGCTGATGAGGCATATGCGTCAGATGTTACAGGTGGGGGAGAAGAAGAAGAAGTTACCGATGAAGAAAAAAAGAAACAGAAAGAACTCAAAGACATACAAGATAAAATAGATAAATTAAATTCCGGAACAGCCGGTGAAAAACCAAAACCTATTGTTAAGAAATTTTGGTATGTTCAATTCGCTAGTATGGAGAATTATTTGAGTCCTTTATTAGGCGGTGCAACTAATGGTGAAATAAAAAAAGTTGATATTGCTAACAAAACATCTGGTCATCCCGGAGCAGCCGGTTTCATTAGTGCATATCCAATGGAAGTTATATGGCCTGATTCTAATTACGGAAGTGGTACGCCTGGTGTTAGTAAATCAATTAAGGATTCACCGATAGGAAGTATTTGGTTTAATACAGATTTTATGAAAGAAACTTGGAGAAAGTATTTCAACGAAACTAGTAACAAGACTTCACAGAAAAAACTTACACAATTTTTGAGTGAACTTGGAAAACGTGCAAATGAGGCAGCTGGTGATTTTTGGCAATTATCATGCACAGTTGTTGAAAAATTTAGTTCATGTGGTTCTATCGGCGGAAGAACATCAGTTTTGTCAGTAGAAGATTTCAGTTATTGTCCAAATGTTGGCGCATTTAATTTTAATGCAAGTTATGGTAGACCTATGTTAAAAAATGTTAGTGTTTCTTGTAAATCCAGTTCAACCATGGGTGCCGCTGTTATGGCTGGTGGAAATGTTGATACTCCTGGTAAACGAGGTGTAACTTGGGGAGGCGGAGCAGGTGATTTTATCAAAAAATTAACAGACGCTGCTACAGAAAATGGTATAAATACTGCATGGGGAGATGCAATGAAAGCTGTATTAAAATTAAAAAAGAAAGAAATGGCAAATCATCATTCAAAAACAAATATATTATTTCCAATAGATTTTAGCGTATCAATAGATGGTTGTTCCGGATGGCAATTTAATGAAGCAGTTAATACAAATGTAAAACCACCAGGATATGGCGGTTCTAAATTTGCTATAAGTGGTATAAGTAATAAGATAGATGCATCAACATGGGAAACTTCTTTGACTGCAATGATGAGGGCTTAATGAAATGAGTGTAGACATTAGAAAAAAAATGTATTATCCCGATGATCAAATTGTAAAAAATCTTTTTACAAACGGCGGGGAATTTTCTTTACTGCATGATTTTTCAGAATATGTTGGGTTTTATCATAGATATACAACTGGAGAGGTTTTTACCGAACCAGAATGGAATCCATTAAAGTCTAAAAGACTTATTAGATTTAGAAGATTGGAAGAACAACAAAAAAGATATTATGATATAAAATTATTCAATAAGCCATCGCCATCAAGACCAAATGTAAAACGGAAAAAAAGTAACAACACAGACGAGTATTTTCGATATTCTGCTCCTAGACCTGTTAAAAGAAAATTAACTCAAAAAGAAATAGATGATGGAAAAACATATAGATATTTCATTACAAAAAGAAATGAAAGAGAAAGGGTATTCTTTGAAATACCAACATCACAAGCAGAAACATATTTTAGTGATAATCGAGGTATAAATCAATTTTTATATGAGATGATAACTATACCATGGAAAGTTGATGGTCCAGAATATGACATTTATGAAAACGGTATATTGAAGATGCCAGGTGTTATTGATTCAAATTTGAGAATAATTGATAGGTATGCTCAGACATTTAGATTATTGAAACAAACAGTTAGAAATCCAAGAGAATTGACTGTATATGAAAATGTTCCAACTATTAAACCGAAGGCAACTCAATATGTGGAACCAAAATCTACTTTGCAAAATAAATCAGTCTCACAATTACCTACATTTCTAGATGAGGATTCGCCAAAAGAACAAGAGTTAGTTCAATCTGTTAATCCTTTTGATGTTTCATATGATAGAAAGATAGATGAACCACTTGTTGTATTTGAGGAATCTGATATTAAGGTTGAAATGCCACAACCACAAATTTTAGTTCAACCTAATGTTCCAGTTCAACCTCCGGATATGGATTAAAAATTTTATTTTGAAAT
>Ga0315906_10002709_pt1 | contig 24273 bp, 19 predicted proteins | sample LakEriMetagenome_4_FD_203526 | JGI IMG/M metagenome (GOLD analysis project Ga0315906, IMG submission 203526) | Freshwater fungal communities from buoy surface, Lake Erie, Ohio, United States - Buoy 2 MA122 | ecosystem: Environmental > Aquatic > Freshwater > Lake > Lake biofilm | place: USA...
CCGCTCTACGTCGCCGCTGAATTCGGCGCCAAACGTTTGCCTTGGGGCAAACTCAACCGCAGCGCTGCCTACGAAATCGCCTTGGGAATCCACGCCGCACTCGTCATCGTAGCACCTGGCCGGGACGAAATCTTCACCGGAACGTTCCTGTTGTGGTTCTTTCCAACCGTCCTCTTCACCCACTTGTTGGTAGCACTGGTGCCGTTTGTCTTCCGCAAAGACCGCCCGCAGGCCTTTTGGTTCACCAACCAGGCCCTCTTTCTAGGTTTTGCCCAAAGTGCGGTATTCTCCATCATTCTCTACGCCGGTATTTCGGGTATTTTGGGCGCTTTGGTAGCGCTGTTCGACGTCTCCTTGGACGAGAAGGTGTTTTTAACCGTATTGGCCTGGGTGGCTCTACCCGTCCAGACCTTCATCTTCTTGGCCAACGCTCCCGATCCCTACCAGTCGGAGGAAAGCTGGCCGGAGCCGCCCCGCGTCTTGTGGAACTTGCTGCGCTTCATCGTGTGGCCCCTGATGGCGATTTACGCCGCCATCCTCCTGGCCTACGGTGTCAAAATCATCCTGGAGGGTACCCTGCCGCGCGGCGTGGTCACGGGATTGGTGGGCGCCTTCGGCAGCGTGGGATACTTAGTCGTTTCCCTCTCGCGGGCCTACCAACCCGCGCGCTCGTGGTCCACGTGGTTCCAGCGAATTTTAGCCGTGCTGTTGATCCTGTTGTGGGTTGCCTTGGGTCAGCGCATTGCGGACTACGGTTTTACCGAGTTGCGCGTTCTGGGCTTCTACCTTGGGTTTTTCCTCACCGTGGTGACGGTCTATTTTTTGGTTCGCCCCAACGCCGGAATCCGGGTGGTTCCGGCAGTTTTGGCCCTGCTGGCCCTGTCCTTTACGGTTGGCCCGTTCAAGGCCTCGTCTTGGGCATTTCGATCTCAGTACGCTCGTTTTGAGCGCATTGCAACTGCCAACGGATTTGTGAAAGACGGGAAGATTGTAGCTGCCCCCAAAGGCGCGGACACCACCGCCGTAAACGAATTCCTGGAAACGGCCGTTTACTTGGCGCAGTACCACACCCCGGCACTGAAGGGCACCCCCTTGGAAATCATCGACGTGCAAGACCGGGAGGTGCGGGAGTGGCAAGCGCGGTCGGAGATGGCAACGTCATTGAATGAGTTGGGTTACGTGCAAATCAGCACGACAACTGGGGAGGTGGAAGCCGAAATGCCGCTGCAGTACCAATGGGAATCCCAGCAAAAATCCATCGATCCATCCACCTACATCCGTGTGCAGCACTACGAGGCGTTCAACCTTTGGGAAGAGAACCAAGCTTTTGCAGAAACCGGGGCCTTGTGGCGGACGGATTTCTCGATGGCAGGCCCAAAGGGGAATCAGACCGTCAACGTTCAATTCCCGGTGGCGGATTGGATGAAGCGCCAAGGGTGGAAATTGGCCCGCAGCTATAATGAGCGCACCGGCAAGGAACCCGTCGTTTTGCCTACCTCGCGTCCGGACGTGTTTTTTGTTTTAATCGACATCAAAGTATTGTGCTCAAGCTCCGAGCAAGACTCCAAAGAGCCCATTGAGTTGGATCGATTGGAAGGATACTTGGTTCAGAAAAAGTAAAACAACCCCCCGGAATCCGCGCGCAGCGCTCAGGTTCCAAGGATTCCACCCCGTTTTTAAAGCCCAAATTCAAACACAAAGACCCATGAAAAACTCCCTGCTCTTCGCCCTCTTGGGTGGCACCCTGCTCTTCTTTTGGCAGTTTCTTTCTTTTGCGGGCGCCAACCTGCACGACTCCGCCCAGGCCTACACGCCCCAGCAAGATACCGTGTTGGCGTTTTTAGAGTCCGTCGGGATGGAGGAAGGCCAGTACATGATGCCCCGCGCGGCAAACGGCTCCTCTGCGGAGGAATACCAAGCGATGTGGGAACAGACCTTGGGTAAACCGTGGGTCAAATTGACCTACTACGGTGAGCGGTCGGACAACATGATGCGCAACATGCTCCGCGGTTGGCTGGTGGACCTGGTGATTGCCTGGATTTTGTACACCCTACTCAAAGGGATGAAAGACCGGTCGTTCCAACGTGCTTTGTTGGTTTCTTTGGCCGTGGGCTGGATGGGTTTTGCGGCCACGCAGTACACCAACCACATTTGGTACCCCACGCAAGACGTGATTGCCTCGTTGGTGGACGCCGTGGTGCCGTGGATTTTGTTGGGCGCTTTGGCGTCGTTGTTTCTGAAGAAGGAGCCGGCGTAGGGCGGGCTGCGGCACACGTCCTGTACAGATCGCGGACGCGGGCCGTTGGTTGCGGGGCGGAAATACTCCGGATTGGGGTATTTCCGCCTTTTTGTTGCCCGTAATTTTGCTGCATGAAATTTACTTTTTACGGGTATTTCCGCGCGATCGTTGTTGCCGCCGCCATCGGCACAACACTGAGCGCTCAAGCGCAAGCCTCCTTTGAGGGCCGCATCCAAGGAACCGTGGTGGACGCCGTCTCCGGCAAGCCCATTTCCAAAGCGGAGGTATTCGTGTTGCCGGGTACGGAAGAACTCAGAACCAACCAATCGGGGTATTTTGAAGCCAAAGGACTGAAGCCCGGCGCGTACAACATCCGCGTGGAAGCCGTGGACCACCGCACCACCTTGCTGTTCGACGTCGCCGTTACCCAACACAAGCCGGCCGTCGTGCGCATCTCCCTCACCCCGGAGAAATCCGTAGTGATGGAAGAAGCCCAGGTCACCTCCGACGCCTTCATCCGCACCACGGAATCGCCCTTGTGCGTCAAAAACATGGGCTGGGCGGAAATGGCTCGCATGCCCGGCGCCACTCTGGACATCACCAAGGCGCTACAAGCCTACCCCGGCATCCTCCCCAAGAGCTCCTTTGGCTACAGCCTTTCCATGCGCGGCGGCGCCAGCTCGGAAAACCTGTATACGTTGGACGGCATTGAACTTCCCACCCTCAACCACTTCTCCATTCAAGGCGCCAGCGGCGGCCCCAACCCGCTCATCAACATGGACTTTGTGCGCGGGGTTGACGTCTACACCGGAGCCTTTCCCGCCGCCCGCGGCAACGCCCTCAGCGGCATCATTGAGCTGCACCAAAAAGAAGCCCGCACGGACCGCTGGGGCGCACGCATCACCGCCATGCCCACAGACTACGGCGTCACCGTGGAAGGTCCGCTGAGCAAAAAAGCAGGAATGATGCTTTCCGTGCGCAACTCTCTCACCCAGCACTACTTCAAGTTGTTCAACATCCCCATTCTGCCCACCTACCAGGACGCCCAGTTTCGCGTGCGCATCCAGACCGGGGAACGGTCGGAGCTCATCCTGACCGGCGTGGGCGGCAACGATAAGTACCGACTCTTCACCGAGGGACGCGGTTCGGACGCCCTGCTCTACAACATCGGTTACATCCCTCAGGGGGAGCAGCAAGTGGGTGCCGTGGGTGCCGTGTACAAGAAGTATTTGGACAACGGCCATTGGACCTACGTGGCCAGTGCCGACGGCTTCATCAACAACGCCGATAAGTTTCTGGACAACACCAGTGTGGAGGCAGACCGCACCCTGCGCTACCGCTCTGTGGAGCGTGCGCAGCGACTGCGGGTGGAACGCCTGTGGGCCGGTCGCACCTACGAAATCAAAGCGGGCGGTGGCTTGGCCTTCCGCCAAGTGCGCGTCAACAACTGGAACATCGTCCCCACCAAGTACGGCACGGATACCGTTTCCGGAGATGCCCAGTTTGGCTTTGTGAATGCGTCGGCCTTCTTCAACGCCAGCCGTCGTTTTTTGGACGGCAAGTTGTCTGTTTCCCCCGGAATTCGAGTAGACGCCTATACCTACGGCGGAACCAACGTCCGCCTTTCACCGCGCCTGGCGGCCTCCTACAAACTCGGAACACACTGGACCCTGAACGCCTCAGCAGGGCAGTACAACCAGGCGGCTCCTTCGGTGGTTTTGGCCTACACCAAAATGGCGGGCCTTCAAAACGGCCTGAAACCGCTGCAAAACCGCCAAATCGCACTGGGTACCGAATACCGCGCAGGGTCTTCCTACCGGGTGGGGGCGGAGGTTTTTGCCAAGCAGTACTTTGACTACCCCTTCCTGTTGGGCGATTCCGTTTCCTACGCGAATGCACTGGCCGCCTACGTGGCCGTGGGCAACCAGCCCGCCAACAGCACCAGCACCGGCCAAGCTGTGGGCTTTGAGTTCTTTGTGCAGCGCAAGTTTGAGCGCGGCTACTTTTGGATGACTTCCTACACCTACAGCGAGTCCCGCTTTGGCGGTCCGGACGGCGAGCTTCAGCCTTCCGTGTGGGATTCCCGCCATTACTTCTCCCTCAACGTGGGCCGCACCTGGGGCAAGGGCTGGCAGTGGGGCCTGCGCTGGCGCTACAGCTCAGGCACCCCGTACACCCCGTACGACACCGTCTTGTCTGCCCAGCGAGCGTATTGGGACGTGGCCCAACGCGGGCAGTTTGATTACTCCCGTTTGAACGCTGCTCGTTTGGCGCCCTTCTCCCAAGTGGACCTCCGTTTGGACAAAACCTCCCACTTCAAAAAATGGAGCCTCAACTGGTTCGTGGACATCGCCAACGTTTTGGAAAACTCCATCCCCTTGATGCCCTACCTCACCGTGGTGCGTGACGCCTCTGGAGCTCCTGTGGTGGACCCCAACAACACCAACGCCTACCTCATCCAAACCATCCAGTCGGATACGGGCCGACGCCTCCCCACCATCGGGGTGATTGTAGATTTCTGACCGTGACTGCAGCGGGTGAACCCGCGGGGGTAGGGTGTCCAAACTCCCATTCCACAAGCGCGCCGCATAAGTTGGAGTAGGGTTGTGGTTGGCCCTACCAAAACCTATATCTTTGGGTAAATGTCCTTTTTGCCCGTATGGATTCGTTAATCACCCTCTACATAGGCTCTACAGTACGTGCGCTGACCGCACTGTTTTTTTTGTTGGCCGGATGGGTGCTTTATCGCCGTAAAGCGGAGGCCAGCATGGCCGCATGGGCCATTGGCCTGCATCAGTTGGCCATACTATTGGCCAACGTGCCGTTCTTGTTTTCGTTGGAAATCACCAAAGAGTACTACCTGTTTCACGGGGTATTGATGCTGTCGGTGAGCCATCTTCGGTTGGTGGCGGTTGCCTTCTTGCCCATAGCTTGGGGAACCAAAGGACTGGACGCCTGGATATCCCGACGCCGGTCGTGGCTTTTCGGCGTTCTTGGCTCGTTTGTTTTTTTGGCTATTGTTGTAATGGTCCTGAAAAGCATGCCTCTTTCCGATGCAACAAACGGAATAGCGACGTGGGTCATTAACATTGATACTTTGGTCAATTTTGGCACCTTGTGCGTGGTTGCCTGGTATTTTTGGCACTACACCGCCCAACGCATTGGCTTGAATGCCGTTAGTTATTGGCTGGGGGCTGTAGTTGCAGCAGCTTTGGCGACGGTCTTTTTGTTCTCCGTGCAGGCATGGATCTCCATGGATGCATTTCCTTCCTTGTCCATCTCCATTGCCTCACTACTGGTTTTACTGGTATTCACCACCTTGTTTTTGCTGGTCTTTGGCTTGATTTTGGTGGACGCCGATGAATCCGCAAATCTGCCGGAAGGCTGGCTCACCGCCTCCGGCCAAATTGCCCAAATTGACGGTCTGGAATTGGACTGGCGCCCCAACCGGTACCAGTTTTCCATGGATGTTCTGCTGGACAATGGGGAGCGTAAAAAACTTTCCTTTGAACGCGACCGACTCACCAAACCCGGGGCGCATTGGTTGGCCTTTGCTTTGGCAACCCAACACGGCATTGATTTGCAGCACGGAGACATGAACGTGGTAAAGTTTCGCATGGTGGACTGGTGGAACAAAGGAACATCCCACAACATCCAACAACGTGCCCTCTTCGCCGGTACCCGCGGCTCCTACCGTTTGGATTTGGACGCTGCCCGTGTTAAGTGCCGCATAGACGACGAGTTGTTGGACTTTGATGCAATCAAGGAAGCCCTGTCTGACTTCAGCATTTCGTGGCTCCAAGCAGCCCCCATTCGGGCGGAAGGATGGAAGAAATCGGACTTGCAACAGGACCGTGCTCGGTGGATTGCATTGTTGCTTCGGGGAAATTAAACCATTGGTGTAAAGAATTTTAGCCATTGCAATTTCTGTTTCAAATAGGGTTCAACTTGTTTTGAACATTATTCAATAGAGCACGCACGCGAGAGGTTTGTCATTTTTGCCACAAACCGAAATCCCCGCGATTCATGCGCACTTTATTCGTTGCTGCTTTGGCCTTGACCGGCAGCGCCCTGCTTGCCCAACAAACCGTATCCTTTGACCGTCTGGTCCTGCGTACCCACCAAGCCGCGCAACCGGAGAAGGACGACTACACTGTAGTCAGCTTCATCGCCCAAACCTCGGACGCCTTCGATTCCGAATGGGATGCCTACAAGTGGGGCAACGAAAACGGTCTCCCCAGCCAACTTCCCGCTACGGCCGTATGCGACTTCAAGAAGTGGGAGGGAACCGCCGCCAACCTCCTGAGCGTGTACGCCACGCCGTCCTACTTCCTGATCGACGCCAACGGGAAATTGCTGAGCCGGCACGCGAATCTGCAGACCTTGGAGCAAGCCGTGGCGCAACTTCGCTAGCCTGAGCCAACCCGCGTGATGGTGCAAGTATTTATAGTCGTTTGAAACCGACTGGCGGATTTGCGGGTTATATCTTTGTCCCATGATTCGCCTCCGTCCCGTTTTACCCTCCGTGCTCGGCGCCCTGTTGGCGTTCGCACTCTTTTGGGTAAACGGACAGGCAACCGCACACGCCGCCTACCACGCTTTTGAGGAGCACGCCCACGACTTCTGTCATGAAACAGGCGTCCACCTGCACAGCGGCGACGAAGCCCCTTGTTGGTTGGATCTGGACGCCGTGGCCACTCCGGCCTTGCAACCGGAACGCCCATCGCTTTCCTTCCTCCACCGTGCCGTTTACTCCGTTCGGCAGCACCTCCCGCGCTATGCGGCTCCCCATTCTCACTACCACTGGACCGCAGCCCCCCTGCGCGGTCCGCCTGCGTGCGCAAAAGCTTGACCTCGCTTTTGTCTCACGCAAACTTTTATTCATGAATTTATTTTTTAAGTCCGCGGCCTTTGCAGCCGTCGGATCCCTGCTGCTGCCTGCATCCCTGTGGGCCGCACCCCAAAACCCCGATACCGCCGTCGTCCGCCTCGTGGACGTTTGGGTGGCATCCCCCGTACAGACCGCCAGCCGATTGGATTCCAAAGAGTTAAAGTCTTTGAGCCCCATGGCGCTCACGCAGTTGGCCACCGTGCAGCCGGGTTTCCAAATCCAAAGCATCGCCAACCACACCGTTAAACCCGTTTTTCGCGGGATGTCGGGCAACCGCATGCTCACGGTGTACCAGGGCATGCGCTACGACAACCAACAAGGCGGCGGAGACCACGGTCTGGACCTCCCGCTATTGGGAGTAGAACAAGTCCGCGCCACCACCTCGCTCAACTGGGGCACCGAAGGTGCCGCCGGAACCCTGATTCTGCAAGACCTCCCCTTATTTGCAGGGTTGGATCGCAGGCCGGAGACCCGCTTTCAGCTCGCCGGCCTCAACCAACCCTGGGGCCTGGAGGCCGGAGCGGAACACCAGGTCACGGGCGCAGAGGTGCGCAACCCGTACTACCTCGGCGGCCTGTTCACGCAACAAGGGGACTACCGCGACGCCCGCGGCGACACCGTGCACGGCACCCACGCGCGTACCGCCTCATTGCGCTACTTGCAAGGTTTTGCGGGCAAACGCTGGCTGACCACTGTTGGGCTCACCCACACAGACCGCTTCTTTGGCATTCCTACTACCGAAGAGAGCGCCTTGCCCGGCCACGAGCACCACGACCACGAGCAAAACGTCCAGAACACCCTCGCCACCGTGCAGTGGCAACAACGCTGGCTAACGCGTAACGCACAACGGCGCACGCGGTGGGGCCTTCCCGTAGTCCAGCACCAACTGGGCTACTTGCGCGCCAACCGCCTGGAATTGGGCGAAGAAGGGCGCGATCACCCGGAGTTGGCCTTCGCCATCCATTCCCTGCAACACCAATCGCAGTGGGAGTGGTCTACCACCGGAACGCAGTTGATCGTGCACAACCAATTTCGGGCCCTTCAAAACAACCCGGAGGCCCACGAACAAACCTACCCCAACGCCTCCGTTTGGAGTACCGCCGTGGTGGTCAACCAGCGCATTGTAAATAAAAATCGATGGCTGCTGGACGCCGCAACCCGCTTGGAAACAGGAACCTTTACCTTGTTTGGGTCCCAATTTCGTGCGGAGTACCAAATTGCGGATAATTTGGTCCTATCCTTGGATCTCCAAGAGGCCTCCCGCGCCCCCCAAATCGAAGAGCGTTTTGCCGACGGTTTGCACGTAGGGGTCGGTCGGTACGAGGTAGGGAACCCAAACCTGACGGAGGAGAACGCATTGCACGCCACTGCGGGCATTCGCCAAACGTTTTTCTACACCCCAAAATTCAACCGGGGCTTCCAAGCCTACGCCTACGCCAAGTCTTTCCGCGGCTACATCCTAACCACCCCGTCGGACACCTCCGGGATGTTAAAATTCTACTACGGCCAAGACGACGCCCTCCTCTTGGGCGCTGACCTGCAGTTGTTTTTCAACCTGACGCAAGCCCGAACCCAATCCCGAACCTTGGATCACCGCTTCCAATTCAACGCCAGTGCCCTCCAAGGCTCCCGCGGCAGCGCCTGGTCCCCAACCAGCAACCCGTTGCCCGGAATGCCGCCTTACCGCCTCACCGGCACCTACTCGGGCACGCACCACCGCCACCGGGCCGCGTACGGAGCCTACTGGAACGTAGAAGCCCAAGCCCATTCCGCCCAAAACCGCTTGAGTTCGGACGAAAAGCAAGTCTGGGACGCCACGCAAACCCCCGGCTTTTTGCTAGTGAACGCCGGCGCGGGTTGGAATTTTGCCAACAATCGGATGTCCTTGGAATTCCGCGTGTTGAACGCCACCAACGCCTTGTACGCACACCATCTGTCCTACGTGCGGGCCCTGGGCTTGCACGAACCCGGCAGACAATACCGTTTGCGCCTTACTTTTGCACTCTAATCCCTTGGGCGTCCCCGGACGCCCAAGGCCTTCGGGCAATTAGCTCAGTTGGTTCAGAGCGCCGCCTTGACAGGGCGGAGGTCACTGGTTCGAGCCCAGTATTGCTCACAAAAAAAGGCGCCGCGAGGCGCCTTTTTGCATTTTCCCTAAACCGGCAAGGTGCTCCACGCAGTTGGGTAGTCCCACTAACCAACTGAATTTCCACCTACAAAATTGTATCCTCCGCTTCCACCACCAACCGGCGGATGGCGTCCACCTGCTTGCGCAGTTTGCCCACGTATTTGTCCCGCTGGGCTTGGCCGGAGCCGGTGGCCAGCGTGGACTTCGTCAGCAGCTCGTCCATCCATTTTTTGGTTTGCTGCGTGAAATAGGGGTGGGTAGTTTCCAAAAAGTTGAAGGAATTGTAGCTCAGAAACGTTTGATCGCCCGACGGTTTTTGCATGTAGGCTACGTTTTGCCCCACCTGCAAATCCGTGATGTACCACGCAAAAGACCCGCCCACCGGTTGACCCGTGGCGGGGTTGATTTTCCTGCCGCATTCGGACTGAGCCACCAAATAGTCCAGCAATCGGTCCAGTTCGTTCAGGACGGACAAGGCCTCGTCGGCATGCGTGAAAACACCGGTTTCCCAATACAGTTGAACTTGTTTCAGCGTGCTCAAGTAGCAGGTGCTGCTCCACAATTCCGCCGAGTTTAAGCCGATGTACGCCTTGACTATTTCTTCGGCCAACGCACGTCGTTCTTCCGGAATCAGGAACTGTTGGTACGTAATGGCCTTGAATTCCGGCAGTCCCAAGATGGAGCGTCCCCAATAGTAGGACTTCAGTCGGGCCACGTTGGGAAACAGAAATATGTAAAATAGGGGGAAGTCCAGGGCCGCGTAGGTCATGTGCATTTCCTCCCGACTCTGCTGAAAGGCCAGCATTTGGTGCAAAATGCGCGTGGTGTACTTCTGGTAATCGTCCGCGGAGGCAATCACCGGGCCGGCGTCAAAGTCCACCCGCTGGGCGTCCATGTCCCGCAGGGTGTCCAGCGAAATGTGGAATTTGTTGGCCAATTGAATGGCTTCTTCCAAGGTGAGGGCCGTGTCCCCGCGCATGCGTCGGTACACGGAGTCGGATCCGATGCCCAAAAGATCGCCGATTTCGTCGACCATGTTCAGGTGTGGAGCAATGCGCATCTTGATGCGCTCAAAGAATTGGCGTTGGAGGTCCGGTTGCATGACTGCAAAATGAGAAATCTATTGAAACGACGAGTTGCGATTTTCCGTAAAAGTAGTTTTTCAAACCGCACCGTGCCGTAATGAAACCTTAAAGTAAAACGACATCTTTGCATTAGAACTTGCCTTCGGGCGCTAAAAGTATCCTATGAAAAAAATATTTTTCCTTGCCGCCGCGGTCCTCGTGAGCTTCACCGCACGGGCGCAAGCCCCCAAAGAATCGGTGGCCATTTTGGATTTTGACACCCGTTCCTATCCCGTAGACGTTCAGCAGGTCCTCCAAAAGGCGACCATCGAAATGATGCGCATCAACGCGTACGAAGTAATCGACAAGTACGACATTGAGTACATCGCCAAGCGCGACAACGTGCAACTCAAGGGCTGTTTCTCCAAAATTTGCCTCAAGGACATTGGCGAGCGCTTGCAGTGCGACTTCATCATCACCGGTTCCTACGATTTGCTGGCGGACAAAGTGGCGTTGACCGTTCGCTTGTTTGAAGTGAAGACAGGCACCTTTGTGAATTCCACCAGCCGCATCTACCTGAATATTCCGGAGCAAAACCTGGCCATGATGGAGGTGTCCCTCAACGACCTCTTCAAGCTTCCGTCGGACGAGCAGTTGGTGCGCAAGTTGACGGTCTCTGAGGACTACGAAAGCGCCTTGAACAACCCCAATGCCTCCGTCATCAACAACAACGGCCCGCGCATTGGCCTGACCGCAATAGCCGGCCCCAGCGCCAGCATCTTGACCTTGGACCGCAAGTACGGCGGTTTTGACTACGCCGTGCCGCTACTTTCTTCCTTTGGTTACCAGTTTGAGCAAGTGTTTGTCAACTCCGGCAATTTCCAGGCGTTGGTGGAGTTCATTCCCTTGGTGGCCGGTTTGGAGTACGGACGCATCATCCCCAGTGCCTCAGTTTTGTTGGGCATGCGCAACTCACGCACCGGTTGGGAGTTCGCCATTGGACCCAACATCACTTCCACGGTGACGGGAACCGGTTACTACAACCAGCCCAACAGCGCCTTACCGGGTCACTACGAGAGCTGGATGCTCCGCGGCGTCAATGCCGGGTACAACGCCAACGGTAAGGAAGAAATCACCCGATTGGATTCGCGTGGCGACTTTGCTTTGGCCACTGGTTTGATCATTGGCGGTGGTAAAACGATCAAGTCTGGCCGCATGAACTTCCCGATCAACCTCTTTTTTGTGACGCCGGGCCGCGGTGATTCGTGGCGCATCGGTGCGTCGGTGGGCTTCAACATTGTGCGCAAAAAGACCCCGCGTCCCATGCGAACCTTTGGTTCGGACTTGCTGCCGTTGGAAGGCGGATTTTAAGGCGAGCCCTTCCGGCAAACCGCACCCGTAAATCCCCGAGAACACCAGACCAACCCCCACTCGGGGATCAACCGCCCAGCAATGGGCGGTTTTTTTATGCCTTTTTGGGCGTGGCTTTAGGCGTGGCTTTGGGCTTGACCTTGCCTTCTGCCTGCGCGTTTTCGTAGAGGGTGAGGGAAGGCATTTCCCAAGCGGCGCGAAGCAATTCTTCCAACACCGTCGGGTCTGCGTCCGCGAGCTTTTTGAGGTAGAGGCAGCCCATGCCCGTGGTGTGCTTGCCCAGTCGGGCTAAATAGGTGGAAAAGCGCTCCATGCCTCCGTTGCAGAGGTAGACGGTGAGGGCGGATTTGCGGGCCGCGTAGCCCAAGCGCATCCAGGAGCCGGTGCGGCCGCTGGCGTACGCGTAATCGTAGGTGCCGAAGCCCACCATGGAGGCGCCCCACATGCGGCCGGGTTCGCCGGAAATGGACTCCATCAGCGCGTGTAAGGCGCGGGCGTCGGCTTGGCGCTGGGCGGGCTCGACGGTGTCCAAGTAGCTGGAAACGGGGACGTCCGTGGGTTGGGTGGTGTTGGCGGCCATGGGTGCTAAAGGGAATGAATGGAATTAGGCAGATGCAATCATGCCCGCGGCAACGGTGGCTCCGGAGGCTTCGTCCACCAGGATGAAGGCCCCCGTCACGCGGTTGTTTGCGTAGGAATCAAAAGCCAGGGGCTTGGCCAAGCGCAGCTTAATGCGGCCGAGGTCGTTGGGGCGCAAGGGGGTGGCGCTGGGTGCGTAGGCCAGCGTGTGGAGGTCCAAAATACCGTCGACGGAGTCGATTAGGCCGCGGACTTCTGCGGTGGCGCAGCGCACGGCGTACTTGGTGCCGGGCACTTGGGGGGAGCGGTCCAGCCAGCACAAGGTGGCTTCCAGGTTTTGTTCCGAAACGGGCTGGGGAGCGTGGGTGTGGGCCAGCAGGGAGCCGCGCGCCACGTCCAAATCGTCTTCCAGTTCGATGGAGACGGACTGTCCGCGCTGGGCGCGGGTCAGCGGTTGGTTGCCCAACCAGAGGGCCGATACGCGGGAGGTGAGGCCGCCGGGGTAGGCGGTGATGGGATCGCCTACGGAGACGGAGCCGGAGGCGATGCGGCCGGCGTAGCCGCGGAAGTCGTGGTGCTCGGTGGTGTGGGGGCGCAGGACGGTTTGTACGGCCATGCGGAAGGGTCCGTCGTTTTCCGGACGGGGGACCTCCAAGGATTCCAAGGTGCTCAAGAGGGGAGCGCCGGTGTACCACGGCATGTGGGTGCTGGCGTCCACCACGTTGTCGCCCAAAAGGGCAGACAGGGGCAGGAAGTGCACGGACCGAACGCCCGCCTCGCGCGCAACGCGCTCGGCGTCCGCACAAATGGCGGTGTAAACGGATTCGGACCAATCCACCAAGTCCATCTTGTTGATGCACAGGACCGCGGTGGGCAAGCCCAGAAGGCCGGCCAGGAAGAGGTGCCGTCGGGTCTGTTCCACCACGCCGTTGCGGGCGTCCACCAAAACGAGGGCGACGTCTGCCGTGGAGGCCCCGGTGACCATATTGCGCGTGTACTGCACGTGGCCGGGGGTGTCCGCAATGATGAAGGTGCGCTTGGGGGTGGAAAAGTAGCGGTAGGCCACGTCAATGGTGATGCCCTGCTCGCGTTCGTCCTTGAGGCCGTCGGTCAGCAGGCTGAGGTCCACGTGGCTCAGGCCCTTGCGTTGGCTGGTGCGCTCCATGGCTTCCCACTGGTCCATCAAAACGCTTTTGGCGTCGTAGAGCAGGCGCCCAATGAGGGTGGACTTGCCGTCGTCTACGGAGCCGGCGGTGGTGAAGCGCAGAAGGTCTGCCGGTGCGCCGGCCGGTGCGGACGCGGAAGAAGGCGTTGAGGAGGTCACTGTAGAGGGGGTTGGGGTGGTCATCGATTAAAAGTAGCCTTCGCGTTTGCGTTCTTCCATGCTGTTTTCGCTGCGTTTGTCGTCCTCGCGGTTGCCGCGCTCCGTTTGGCGCGACGACTCAATCTCGCGGATGACGTCGTCCAGGGTGCTGGCCTCGGAGGCAATGCCGCCGGTGATGGTGATGTCTCCCAGGGTGCGGAAGCGGATGGAGCGAATTTCCGGTTGGTCCGTGGGGCGGAGGGTGATGAATTCCGATACCGGAAGCCAGGCGTTGTTGCGCCAGATGACGTTGCGGGGTCGGGCAAAATAGAGTTCCGGAAGTTCAATGCCCTCGCGCCGGATGTAGTGCCACACGTCCAATTCCGTCCAGTTGGAGATGGGAAACACGCGGAAATGCTCGCCCGGGCGCTTTTTCCCGTTGAAGAGGTTCCACAATTCCGGGCGCTGGTTTTTTGGGTCCCACTGGCCAAAATCGTCGCGGTGGCTGAAAAAACGCTCCTTCGCGCGGGCCTTTTCTTCGTCCCGACGGGCGCCGCCCATCAAGCAGTCAAAGCGTTCGCGTTCAATGGTTTCCAGCAACGTAACCGTTTGAATTCTGTTGCGGTTGGCCTGGTTTCCGGTTTCCTCCTGTGCGGAGCCGCGGTTGATGGACTCCTGCACGCTGCCCACCACCAGCCGAGCGCCCAAGCGCTCCACCAGGGCGTCGCGGTACGCCAGGGTTTCCGGGAAGTTGTGGCCGGTGTCTATGTGCACCAGGGGAAAGGGCAGTTTGGCGGGCGCAAAGGCCTTGGCGGCCAAATGCGTCACCACAATGGAGTCTTTTCCGCCGGAAAACAAAATTCCGGGGTGTTCAAATTGGGCAAAGGCCTCGCGAATGACGTAGATCGCTTCGGCTTCCAGTTCTTCCAGGTGGGCGTAGGTCAAGGGCATAGTTCAGAGGGGCAAGGAGCCCAGGATTTGGTCGACGCATTCTGCAACGCTGCGCTGTGCGGTCAGGAGGTGGATGTTGGGGGCTGCAGGGGCTTCAAAAGGCGCGCTGATGCCCGTAAAATCGGAAATTTGACCGGCGCGTGCCTTTGCGTACAGGCCTTTGGGGTCCCGACGCTCGCACTCTTCCAGCGGGGTGTCTACAAAGATTTCCACCAGGCGGTCTTCGCCCACCACCGCGCGCGCAGCGGCGCGGTCCGCCGCGTACGGAGAAACAAAGGCGGTGAGGACCACCAAGCCCGCGTCCGCCATCAGTTTGGCCACTTCGGCAATCCGACGGATGTTTTCGGTGCGGTCTTGGGCGGAAAATCCCAAATCGCGGTTCAAGCCCAGGCGCACGTTGTCTCCGTCCAGCAGGAAGGTGGCGCGGCCGGCCGCGTGCAACGCGGCCTCCGTGGCGTTGGCCAGGGTGCTTTTGCCGCTGCCGCTGAGCCCGGTAAACCACAAAACACGGCCGGTTTGGCCCAGCAAGCGTTCGCGGTCTGCCGAGGAGACGGTGGGAGCGTGGAAGGTGAGGTTGTGAGCGGGGTTCATGAACCTATATTGTGAAATGGATTTAGAGCAGAAAGAAGTACGCAAATCCCAAAAATGCGGTGCTGTAGGCCGCAGTGGTTACCCAACCCATGCGGAGGTAGTCCCGTCCGGTGTAGCCGCCGGGGCCCATCACCATGAGGTTGGTTTGGTAGCCAATGGGGGTGAGGAAGGCATTGCTGGCCCCAAAGGCAATGGCCAAGAAGGCCGGTACCGGCGGAATCAATCCGGCCACTACGACGGCCGCGGCCAAGGGAAACATCAAAGCGACGGCCGCGTTGTTGGTGACGGCGTTGGTTAAGGCGGTGGCCACCAAGAAGAGGACCGCCAAGAGTCCAAACGGCCCCAGTGCGTGCAAGGGCTCGTACAGCGCCTCCACGGCTCTAGCGGGCCACGGAGAGGCCACCAGCGCTTGACCCAAGGCCAAAGAGCTGCTCAGAACCAGCAAAAGTTCCAAATCCAAATGCTTGCGCGCCGCGGTAAGGGTCACAAAACCCAAAAGCGAACCCACGAACAAAAGGCCCACGGCTACGCCCAGAAGGTCCGTCCAGCCGAGGTTGGCGGCCACAATCAACAGGCCCAAGCTGGCCAAAAAGAGGCGGATTTTCACCGGATCGCCCGGGGCGCTTTCCGCGGCCCGTTCGCCAATGGGGTAGAGGTCCGTTTGGTTTTCCAACCGTTCGTCCAGTCGTTCGGAACCCACCAAAACCAGCAAGTCTCCCGCTTGGAGCAGTTGATCCCCAATGCGTCCGCCCAAGCGCTGACCGCGGCGGTGGATCGCTACAATGGCCGCGCCAAAGCGTTCCCGGAAATTGCTTTCCTTGACGGATTGGCCCACCAGGGAAGAGGCGTTGGGCACCAAAACCTCCACCACCGGTGCGTGGGCGGCGCGGTCCGTCAAGTCTGCCTGAGGCAGGGCCAAGCCCGGACGCTCGGCGGTCAATTGGCGAATTTGGTCCAAATCTCCCGCGAAGAAGAGTCGGTCTCCCGCCACCAGCACCTCGTCCGGCCCCACAGGCGCAATGGTTTGCCCGCTCCGCATAATTTCCACCAGAAAGAGGCCGTGCAGGTTTCGAAAACCGGCTTGCGCAACGGTTTTGCCCACGGCCTGGGCGTTGTCCAGCAGCAAGGTTTCCACGGTGTAGGAGCGTGCCGCTGGGTTTTCGGCGGTGGAACCGTCCGTTCGTCCGCGGAGCAGTCTGGGAGCAAAAAAGATCAGTGCAAGGCCGGTCAGAATAACCACGGTCAATCCGGGACCCCAGTACTGGGCCGTCTGGAGGGTATCCGGCATCGACGCGCCCAGTAAACCCGGTGATTCTTCCAACAAACCGTTCAAAACCAAATTGGTTGAGGTTCCGAATACGGTCAACATGCCGCCCGCGGTAGCCGCAAAGGCCATGGGCATCAGGAGCGGTTGAATGGGTTTTTTGTGGACTTCGGCCCATTTGCGCACAAAGGGGATGAGCAGTGCCACCAAGGGGGTGTTGTTGATGAATCCGCTCAAACCGGAGGTGGCGCCCACCAGGGCGGCCAAGAAGCGGTTGGGGCGGTTTCCGTTGGGCAAAAGACGCAGAAGCGCCGCCGTCAGGCCCAGCCGTTGCTGCACGGTGCCTGCCAAGATGGTCAGGGCAAAGATGGTCAGCAAACTTCGGTTGCCCAGGGTTGCGGTCCAGTCGTCAAGGTCCAAGGCACCAAAAGCCCAGGCGGCCACGGCAGCGCCGGCAAAGAGCACGCCCGGACGCACCCCGCGAACGAACACCCCCAGGACCAAGGCCCCGTACACCAGCAACAACGCGTAGTCTGCGATCATCGGGTGCAAAGATACAAATTCCTACTTAAATGGTGGGTCAATAGGAAAATCTGTGATACCTGACGCACTCAGGTCCCGTGCAAAACCTTAAATTCGCACCAAACACAACCCCCGGGAGTTTGGCTCCCGCACCCCATTGATCATGAAGAAAAACCTTCCCATCTTCCTCCTCACCGGCCTGTTTCTGCTTGTGTACACGGCCGTATTTGATTCCAAAATCGACTTGGGCGGGGACAACGCCGGTTACTACATCCTGGGAAAGGCACTGAACACCGGCGCCGGCTACACAGACATCCACCTTCCGGAGCAGACTCCGGCCAATCATTTCCCCCCGGGTTACCCCTCCTTACTGGCGCTTTTCATGTTCGTGAGCGACGCCTTCGTGTTCCTAAAACTCATGAACGGTGCGCTCTTCTTGGCTACCGTTCTGTTGCTGTACAAGCTCTTTGAACGAACCGTCGGCAACACCACCGTGGCCTTCCTGGCGGCGGCCTTTGCCCTCCTCAACGGCCACCTGCTGCGCAGCGCCACCATCATGATGAGCGAGGTGCCGTTCCTGTTCTTCTCCGTGCTCGTGCTCCACGCCTTGGTGCGCTGGGAACGGGAAGAGAAGCCCTTTTGGAAGTCGCCTGTGTTTTGGTCTTTGGTGCTGCTAAGCGCGGTGAGCTACCACATCCGGACCGCTGGCATTGCGCTGGTGGGGGCCGTGGGCCTGTACCTCTTGTTCCAAAAGCGGTGGGTGCCCGCCGTGGCATACGGTGCCGGCTTTTTGGCCCTTTGCCTGCCGTGGTACCTGCGCGGCAAAGCGTTGGGCGGCAACGGCTACCTGCAGCAGCTCGTGCGCGTCAATCCCTACCGTCCGGAAGAAGGTTTGTTGGACGCGAGTGGTTGGGTGGACCGCATTGTAGCCAACGCCTCCCGATACCTCACCCAAGAGCTTCCCAACGGGTTTTTTCCAGCGTATGAAGTATCCTACCAAGAGGAGCAGCTCGTTTCCTACCCCCTGTTGGGCCTGTTGTTGCTTGGCCTCACCGTGTGGGGCGCCGTCCGCATGCCCAAACTCCGCACCCTCTACGCCGGCTACCTCGCTTCCAGTGCGGTGATTTTCCTGCTGTGGCCCGACGTCTGGTTTGGGGTCCGCTTTTTGCAACCGCTGCTTCCCCTGGTGGGCTTCGCCGCCCTCGTGGGGGCGTGGGACCTCCTGCAGCGCGCCGCACAAAAATCCTCCATTGGGCTGCTGGCGCATCCGGCCGTACTGGCCCTGTTCCTGTTGCCCGCCTTCGGAAAAGCTACTACGGCGCAGGATCCCATCAGCAACCACCCCTGCATTTTGGCGCAGGTTAAGTCCTCCAAAGAGCCGCACATCAGCAATTTCAACAACTACTTCAACCTGGGCAAATACGTTCAGGAAAACACCCCCGCCGACGCCGTTATCTGCACCTACAAACCCGCACTTTTTTACCTCTACGCCAACCGTACGTGCACCAAATTTGACTCCAGCACGGATCCGGACACCGTGTTGGCCGGCATGGAACGCTCCGGCGTCACCCACGTGGTCATCGATCAAATGGGGTACGCCAGCGTGGGCCGCTATTTGGTCCCGACGGTTCAGCAGCGCCCCGAACGGTTCCGCTTGGTGCTCACCCTGCCCAATCCGGACACCTATTTGCTGGAACTTTTGCCTAAGGGCGCTGTACCTGCGGCCGCACCGGGTGCGGACGGACCGGTGGCGGGGGGGAGGTAATCAATGCATCACTCCTTCAACCACCGAACCGCAGCATCCCCGCGTCGGAAGATGTAGAGGCCGGCCGGCCAATCTGAGGTGGCTACGTCCATAAATTCTTCGCGGCCGGCGGGTGCTGTCCAGACCGTACGGCCGGTCCAATCCGAGGCCGTCCAATCCTGGGTGCCGCCCTCCGCGAGGGACGCGCTCAGGCGCACTCGGTCTGAGCCGGGGTTGGGGAAGGCGCGCAGCGCCTGGGCCTCGTCGGCTTCGTCCAAGCCCACTTTGTAGGACAAACGAATGTCGTCCAGGTAGAGGTTGTTGCCGCCGCCGTTGATGCTTTCAAAGCGCACCATGATTTCGGGGGCTGTGGCGGCGCCAGCAGACAAGACCACCGTCAATTCCTTCCAGTCCGACGCCTGCGGAACGTAGCCCACGGTGGGGAATAGGTTGGCGGTGGAGTTCAATTGGAAGGTGGTGACCAGGCGTTCCAGGGTCCAGGTTTTGCCGCAGTCGCGGCTGGTGAAAATGCGCAATTGGTCCGTGTTATTGGCCAGTTTTTTAGCGAATGCCACCCAGAACTTCAGGGTGAGTGTGCCGGTGCCGCCCGTGGCCACGGGTGCCGAGGTCAGGAAATCGCCTCCTCCTGGGGATTTTACGTCAAAGTGCCGGATGCGGACGGATTTGGAGCCCGTGTGCGCCGCTGCTGAGGTGCTTTCCCAACCGATGTTGTCGCCGCTTTCGTCTACGGTCCACTGCATGTTGGGCAAGGAGTTTTCCAGCGTCCAGCTGGGGGAGGCCACCGCAGGTGGGGTGGCGGGGTGCACCGTGAGGTAGGCATCGCGGGTCACGGTGGAGGAACCGTCGGGGTTGCTGACGTTCAACTCCACTTTGTAGCGGCCCGGTTGCGTGAATTTGATTTTGGGACTGGGGGTCAAGAGGTGGAACTGGTTGTTCTGGTAGGCGTCCATGATGGTCCAGTGGTAGAAGAGGGGCTTGTAGCCGATGGCCAGTTGCGTGAACTGCACGGAATCGCCCGCGCACACGGTGCGCGTGTTGGAGGTCCAGTTGGAGACCGGAATGCAGGTGGGCAGAGGAACGGTGGCGCCGGTGGCCACCAAGTTGGACGGAGACGTGAGGGAGCCGCGCAGGTTGAAGGAGTTCAGCACCGCCCAGGCGCGCGAACGCTGGTCCAACGTGAACGTGTTCATGCAGTTGTCGTCCGAGTAGTCCATGTAGTTCTCCAGCATGTCCGGAAGGTCTGGAACGTCGTTGGTGCAGGTGTTTTGGGTCTTGTTGCAGCCGTCGGAGGCGCTGGTCACGGGCGGGGTGTCTGCGCACTGGTCCCCCTGGCCGCAGCCGCCTTGAAAGGTGTGGTATAAATTAAAGTAGTGCCCGGCTTCGTGGGTGAGCGTGCGCCCGTTGCTCACGGCGGTGCCCGTTCCGCCCACTTGGTCGTGCCGAATGACGATGCCGTCTTGGGTTCCGGGAAGGCCGTTGTAGGGAAACGCCGCGTAGCCCAGCACAATTACGCCCGGTTGCGTGCCGGCGAGGTCGATGTCTCGCACCACCCATATGTTGAGGTACTTTTTGTTGTCCCAGCCTACCACGCTCTTCACGTTGTTGTTGGCGGCGAGGGTCAAGGGCGTTTGCGTGCGCGTGATGCCGTTGGTGCACTTGCCCGTGGGGTCCACTTTTGCGCGCACGAATTCAATGTTCAGGTCTGCGGCGCGGGCGGTAAAAATGGAGCGCAACTGGCCGGCGTCGTTGTTCAGGCGTCGGAAATCCTTGTTCAAACGAATCAGGGCATCGTTGATTTGCGCCTCGGAAATGTTGTCCGTTTGGTCGTAGTACATCACGTGGAACACCACGGGAATGGTGTAGGTGGCCTCCGGCGTGTACTGGTCCAGCCCCGGGTTGTTCTGAATCCACTGGGCTATGGCGTCGTCGGTGCGGGCCCGACGGTCCTCAAAACCCGCCAATCCGGCGTGGTACTCGTCCGTGCCGCATTGGTGGGTGGTTTGCGCTTGCAGCTGCAGGGAACCGGCCAATAGGATGAACAGGAACGCCATCCGACGGACAGAAGCCCTAAGTAAGGAGGAGTGAAGAACCATTTGAGTAAATAATCGAGCAGAAACGAATGAAGACAACAGCACGGAGCGGGAATTATGCATCTGTAAAAAAGGAACCCGAAGGTAGTCATCAAACGGCATACCGACGCCAGGAGCGCTGAGCTTCGCGCGCATTTCACCCCCAAAAACCCCCGAAAAACCGCGATAAACGCAAAAGTCGAACCGTCGGGCCGCACCCTTTTGCATTTTTTGCACCATGAGGTGTTGGTAAATCCCAAAAAATCTCCGTATCTTCGCAGCCCCATAAAAAGACCCATAACACAGTGGACGCGTTAAGCTATAAGACTCTATCCGCCAATAAGGCGACGGTCACGAAAAATTGGCTCGTGGTGGATGCCGAAGGTCAAACCTTGGGACGCATGTCGTCGCAAGTGGCCAAACTCATCCGCGGCAAGCACAAGCCCTCCTACACTCCGCACGTAAATTGCGGCGATCACGTCATCATCATCAACGCCGATAAAATTGCTTTGTCTGGCGAGAAGATGGACGACAAGAAGTACGTTCGCTACACGGGATATCCCGGTGGTCAGCGTTTTTCTACGCCAGCGAGCGAAATGAAGCGCAGACCCACGCGTGTTGTTGAGGAAGCGATTCGCGGTATGTTGCCGAAGAATCGTTTGGGACGTGCTATGTTCAACTGCTTGCATGTATATGCAGGTGCTGAGCACAGCCACCAAGCACAAACGCCTACTGTTGTCAACCTGAACGAAATTTTCTAAGCGATGTCTCAAACGCACGCCATCGGTCGCCGCAAGACCTCTGTTGCCCGAGTTTACATTAAGCCCGGCACCGGAACAGTTACCATCAACCACCGCGACCTGAAGAACTACTTCGGAACTGCAGCTTTGCAGTACAAAGTATTGCAGCCTTTCGCTTTGACCAATTTGGTGGACCAATACGACGTGAAAGTGAACGTTGAGGGCGGTGGCATCACCGGCCAAGCCGAAGCCATCCGCATGGCCATCAGTCGTTGCTTGGTTTCCATCAACAGCGAGAATCGCCCGATGCTCAAGCCAGAAGGCTTGCTCACTCGCGACCCGCGCATGGTGGAACGCAAGAAGTTCGGTCAGAAGAAAGCCCGCAAGCGCTTCCAGTTCTCCAAGCGTTAATCGACCTCTTTTTTTATCGGTTTGTTTAGTATCCAAACCGGTGCGACTCGGAGCTTGCTCCGGCTACCCATCGGTTGTTTTTTGTGAATGTAAACCCAATCCCCATGGCCCAAACGCCAGACATCCAAACGCTGCTTGACGCAGGCGTACACTTTGGTCACCTGACCCGCAAGTGGAATCCACACATGGCTCCCTACATCTTTATGGAGCGCAACGGAATCCACATCCTGGATTTGAACAAGACGCAGCGCAAATTGGCGGAAGCCACGGACGCCATGGCGAAAATCGCCGGCAGCGGTCGCAAGATTTTGTTTGTTGCCACCAAAAAGCAAGCCAAAGAGACCGTAGCCGAAACAGCTAAGGCCTTGAACATGCCGTACATCACGGAGCGCTGGCCCGGCGGTATGTTGACCAACTTTGTAACCATCCGCAAGGCCATCAAGAAGATGACCAACATCGACAAGATGAAGGCGGACGGCACGTTCAACACCCTTTCCAAGCGCGAGCGTTTGCAAGTGGATCGTCAGCGCGCGAAACTGGAGAAGAACTTGGGTTCCATCGCGGACATGAGTCGTCTTCCCGCCGCTTTGTTCATTGTGGACATCATGCGCGAGCACATCGCCGTTGCAGAGGCACGCAACTTGGGCATCCCCGTGTTTGCTATGGTGGACACCAACAGCAACCCGCACTTGGTTGATTTTGTGATCCCGTCCAACGACGACGCCACCAAGTCCATCTCTTTGATCATGGAGACCGTAAGCTCCGGCATTCGTGAGGCACTCTCCAACCGCAAGGAAGAAAAGGAAAAGTCTGGCAACGACAAGTTGGCCAAGAAGACCGCCCAATCTGCGGAATAACGCAAATTTAACGGCGCGGCCCCAGGGCCGCGCCTATTTTTACCGCCTGTACCGAAGGAACTCCCAAAACTGGTACGGCACGCCACAAAAGTCAAATCAGAATTAAATTCAAAACGCCATGGCCATTACCGCTGCCGACGTAAACAAGCTGCGCCAAATCACGGGTGCAGGCATGATGGACTGCAAAAACGCTTTGGTCGAAGCCAACGGAGACTTCGAGCAAGCCATTGACAACTTGCGCAAGAAGGGTCAGAAGATCGCTGCCAAGCGCGCTGATCGCGACGCCACCGAAGGCGCCGTAATCGCCAAAGCCAACGGAGATTCTACCCGCGGGGTGGTTATTTCGTTGAACTGCGAGACCGACTTCGTTGCCAAGAACGACACCTTCGTTGCTTTGGCCAACCAATTGGCCGATACGGTTTTGGCTGGCTTCCCCGCTACCAAGGACGAATTGTTGGCCCTTTCGTTTGAAAACGGAACCATCGCCGACAAGTTGACCGAGCAGACCGGTGTTATTGGTGAGAAGATTGAGATTGCTTTCTACGAGCGCTTGGAAGGTGCCTTTGTTGCTACCTACATCCACTCCAACAACAAATTGGCTACGGCCGTTGTGTTGACCGCTGCTGCCCCTGAGGCGGGCCGCGACGTGGCCATGCAAGCTGCTGCCATGAACCCAGTATCCTTGAACAAGGACAGCGTACCTGCTGAGGTTTTGGAGCGCGAATTGGAAATCGCCCGCGAGCAAATCCGTCAAGAGGGCAAGCCCGAGGAGATGGTGGAAAAAATTGCTCAAGGCAAATTGAACAAGTTCTTCAAGGAGAGCACTTTGGTGGAGCAAGAATTCATCAAGGACAGCAAAATGACCGTTGCCCAGTACTTGGACAGCGTGCAGAAAGGCCTGGCCGTAGTGGACTTCCGCCGCGTAGGTTTGGGTATTTAATCCCAAACAGAACCGAGAATGAAGGAAAGGGGCCCCATCGGGGCCCCTTTTTTTGTGCCCATTTGTTTTTGTTTCCTTTGCGTTAACATTCCCCGCCCAGAAGCCGTTGGGTAAACGTATCTTTGATCTTTGATGAAGTACAAGCGAATTCTCCTCAAGCTCAGCGGCGAAGCGCTGATGGGCACCCAGTCCTACGGCATTGAGCCGGCACAACTGCAAACGTATGCCCGCGAGATCAAGGCGGTAGTGGAACTGGGAGTGCAAGTTGGCATTGTCATTGGCGGCGGCAATATTTTCCGCGGCATGGAAGGTGCCGGAAAGGGCATGGACCGTGTTCAAGCAGACTACATGGGCATGTTGGCTACCATGATCAACGGTTTGGCGCTGCAAGGCGCCTTGGAAGCAGAAGGCGTTTTCACGCGTTTGCAGTCCGCCATTGAGATGGATAAAATTGCGGAGCCATTTATTCGACGCAAGGCCATCCGTCATTTGGAGAAGGGCCGCGTGGTCATTTTTGGTGGCGGAACAGGCAACCCCTACTTTACCACGGACACGGCTGCCACCTTGCGCGCCATCGAAATTGAAGCC